>OCVV012871492.1_pt1 | contig 56243 bp, 45 predicted proteins | sample 1539721 | NCBI WGS metagenome assembly OCVV01 (sample SAMN02144230, study PRJEB22623) | gut metagenome | biome: sheep rumen | host: Ovis aries | place: New Zealand
ATGCTTCTGGTTCTTCTCGTAATAGTCATACTTCGCAGCAAGAGTCACCTTGGCACCGGCCTTCAGCTTGGAAGCATATTCAGAGATGTTATCAGTGCCATATACATAGATGGTACCGGTCTCATCGGTCAGGTCAAAGTTGCCGTACTGGGTGTTGATGGAACCGCCAACCTCTCCGGTAAGCTTGTAGTATGTATTCTTGTCTGCTGCTGCAATAAAGTCTGCAACTGTTTTGGCAGGAGCATTGTTATAATCAGGAGTTTCACCTTCCTCTATTGACAGGATATAAGCGTGAACTGCTTCATGCTTCTGGTTCTTCTCGTAATAGTCATACTTCGCAGCAAGCGTCACCTTGGCACCGGCCTTCAGCTTGGAAGCATATTCAGAGATGTTATCTGTGCCATAGACGTAGATAGTACCTGTTTCGTCAGTAAGGTCAAAGTTGCCGTACTGGGTGTTGATGGAACCGCCAACCTCTCCGGTAAGCTTGTAGTATGTGTTCTTGTCGGCAGCGGCAATAAAGTCTGCAACTGTTTTGGCCTCTGCATTGTTGTAGTCTACCGGAGGCTGGGGCTCATTGCTGCCTTCGGTCTGGCCATTGAGGCTGTAGATATAGCTGGCGCCCTTGCCGACGGTTTCAGGAGTATTGCCCCTGAAGTTCACTACGGGACCATAGACGATGACTTCATCACCTTCCTTGACGTCAGTATCGCCGGCAGCCCACTTGCGGTTGCCAAGATAGTAGGTCTGGAAGATATAGAACTCGCCCTTGCCGTCTGTTGCATCTACGATGTAGAAGTTTGCATTACCATAGTTGCCACTGGCTTCGAACGTTGTTGAAACCTTGGAAATCTTACCCTTGATGTAAACGCTCTTGTCACTCTGGACATCGGCTCCAAGAGATTGGGCATAAGCGGCTGCTCCGGCGGGATTGAAAGGATTGTCAAGTGTTCCGTCGCCCTTTGCTTCGCCTTCATCCACAACGCCGCCTTCGGTCTGACCGTTAAGGCTATAGATGAAGCTGGAGCCCTTGCCAACGGTTTCGGGGGTGTTGCCCTTGTAATTCACAACAGGGCCATAAACTATGACCTCGTCACCAGCCTTGATCTCAGTGTCGCCGCTCTTCCACTGGCGGTTGCCAAGATAGTAGGTCTGGAATACGTAGAACTTGTCGGTGCTGCCTTCGGAATCTACGATATAGAAGGAGGCGTTTCCATAGTTGCCGCTGCCTTCGAACGTAGTTGCGACATCAGAGACAATGCCCTTGAAGTATACCTTGTCGGTGCTCTGTACGTCGGCACCCAGGGACTGGGTATACTCGATAACTCCGGCTACTGAATAAGGATCCTCAAGCGTTCCTGAGCCCTTCTGGATTTCGCCCTTGGCACCTGCCTGCTTGACTGTAAGGGTTGCCCTTACCATGCCGGCGGTGATGACGATGGCGGCCTCACGGTCATTGCCGTCGTTCTTCTCTACCGTTACGCTAATGATCTGCTCGTTCACAGAAGCCTTTCCCTCAGTTGCGCTGAGAGCAATCCACTCGGGAAGGGCGCTGGCATTTACGTTCCAGTCACGGGTTGCTGTCAGTTTAATCGACTGGCTGCTTTCTTCCTTGGGGAATTTAAGTTCAAGAGGGTCTATGGAAATCTTGGCAACGCCAAGGTCCTGTTCCAACCCTTCGCATGCAGCCAGACCGAACAGGCCAGCGACTGCTGCAATAAAGAAATTTCTTAGTTTCATAGTGTATTCTGATGTTGTGTTATTCTAATCTACAAATATAACAATCTTTTCCGGGATTGCAAAGATACAATCAAACCACCGCCTTGGTACCGGATGCGCCAAAACGGTGGTTTGATATTATCAAGACAGACAATTATTTTGCTTTCTTCCAGGCGCCGCGGCCTTCAATGATATAGGCGTAGGCCTCGTCGCCATTGGCAATGAAGGGGAAAACGAAGTCTCCGCCATTTTCAGAGCCGATGCCATACACTTTGGGATCCTTTTCTCCTTCGTAAGTCATTAGTTTGGTAGGATGAAAATAAATAAAACCGTCTTTATATGTGTAGGTGCCGGAATAACTCTCGCCGTTCCACACATGGATGATAAGGTCAAACTTGTCTCCGTTGAACTTAACCGAAGTGGATATCATGGATTCACCTTCGTCTATGGTTCCGTTGCCGTTGCCATCCCATGATTCGATGTTTTCCCAAGTGCCCTGGATGTCGGCCTTGTTGCTTGCGGCTGCTTTACCATCCTTGTAGAAAAACTCAACATAGCCCTGGCCCTGATTAATGACTGGCTGACCGTCGGGTGTGAGTTCAGGAATGTCGAAACGCATTACAAGTACAGTGCCGTCATACATTGTGTACGGAAGCATGTAAAGCGTCAGGTCCTTACCCTCCCAGTCTTTTGTTTCCACGGTAAGGACGCCCTTGTCATTTATTTTCCATTTGCCAACGTAATTGCCGGTCACTGTGCCATCTGCCTTGAAGTCGAATTCCGGCTGCTGCTTGAAATCAATCAGTTCGTTGGGATAGTACCACTTTCCCACTATTGAGGAAGAAGTTGCCGGGGTGGCATTGCCTCCGGTTGCAGTATCAGTACCGTCTTTGTTGCAGCCCACGAGCATTAATGCAAGTGCTGCAAAAGGAATGAGAAGATTTTTCATGGCCGATTGTTTTTAGTTACGCCAAAGATAAGCCCTGAGAATCTCTCCGGCACTAACAATCAGTAAAAAAAACTTCCACTTGGTAAAAATCAGCCCTTGACAGTCTTGAGCCACTGCGAGGGAGTGAGCCCGGTGAGAGCCTTGAACTGCCTGTAGAAGGTGGTGTCGCTGAGGAATCCGGATTTCTCTGCGACTACGCTCATCGTATAACTGTCTTCAGACAAGAGAAGTTCCTTAGCCTTGGCTATGCGGTAACCGTTTACATAATCGGAGAAGGACATGCCCTTGATTCCGTTTAGCGCCTTTGAAACATAGGTTCTGTTTGATGCCACCGCCTCTGCAAGGTCTGTAATCTTGAGGTTCGGCTGCTGATACAGCGCACCCTCTGTCATTATGGCGTCAAGGCGGGAAGCAAGGCCGACGAGACTGTCGATTCCATCGTCCGGTTCTGCCTCCGGAGGCTCAGGAAAATCCACGGCGGCATCCTGGGCTGCAAACTCTATACGCGACCCCACATAGGCAATCGCAAAAAGAACCGCAGAGAAGAAGGAACTCGGAACTGCAAGGAGAATATCCCGTCCGAAATAGTCCCTTCCGACATGGTTCAGGCCAATGCTCACGACGGATGCTATCAGCATCAGGACCATTAGCCATAAAAGCTGGCCATAGGTCTTCTTCTCCGTATTTGAATACAATTCCCGTACAAGCCTGTTATGCTTTTCAATGCGCAGGAAACCGCCTGTACTGGAAAGAACAACAGTGACCGGGAACAGGAAACGGTTAAGCTTATGCGTAATGTCAAGCCGGCCCAATACGTAGAGTTCATACACCGAGAAAAGGAAGACAAGCAGCCCGGGAAGGATTGCCAGGGCCGCATTCCACCTAAGCTTTACCGGTGTTGTAAGCTGCCTCAGATACAGGTAGAAAAGAGGATACACCCAAAGGTTGGTGCCGGCATAGATGCAGTCCACAAAACTCATGCTGCCCTGGGCCGAATTGAAATGCACGGCATGGCCAAGATACAGAAGGGAACAGGCCAGCATGAATGCCGCCAGATATGCCCTGTCATATTTTTTCCATCCCCCCGCATTGTCAAGGGAAATAATCACCGTCCACATAAGGCAGACGATAAACGGAAGGACTGTGAAAAGGCTTACTGTAAGCATAACGCCGCCAAAGTTAAAAAGAATCGGTTTCTTATCCAAGATTCATTTCACAAATCTTGTTAAACATTTTGTTTAAAACATTTTGTTGAATATATTTGCAAAAATTCTTGAATATGATTGCAGACAATCCATTCGTCATCAAAGGTTACGCAGGCAAAAAGTATTTCTGCGACAGGGAAAAGGAAACAGAACAACTGCTAAAGCACATGCTGGGCGGAGGTGACGTTGTGCTCATATCTCCTCGCCGATATGGAAAGTCAGGGCTCGTCTACCATACGATGGCAGAGCTGAAAAGGACACGGCCCGACTTTGAAACCCTGTACATAGACATATCCGCCACATCAACACTCAACAATTTCATAGACGCCTTGTCTTCCGCCATAATTAATTCCTTTCCGGAAAAAAGCAGTCTCGGAAAGCAGTTCATTGGTTTTCTGAAAGGGATCAGACCATATTTTACACTCAATCAATACAGCAGCAAACCGGAGATTCATCTGGAGTTTTCTCATGAGGAGCAGAAAAGAAGTACACTACGCCAAATCTTCGAAATACTCGAAAGCCATTCCTCCCCTATCATGGTGGCAATTGACGAATTCCAGCAAATAACCGAATACCCTGAAAAGAATGTCGAAGCTCTGCTGCGCTCGCACATTCAGAACATGCATAATACCCGTTTTGTATTTTGTGGCAGCAAAAGACGGATGATGTCTTCCATGTTCAATGATGCAGCAAGACCGTTCTACGCAAGCTCTTCCACTCTGTATCTGGACAAACTGGACCGCACACTATATGGAGAGTTCATACGCAGGCATTTCGAAGACAACGGAAGGAACGTACAAGAAGACGCGTTGGACTATATAATGGACTGGACAAGACTGCATACCTACTATACACAACGCGTATGTAATGAGCTATATTTCGACGGGACCCGCAACATAGATATGCCCGCTGTCCTGAAAGTATGCAGGAACATCTTGGAAACCGAACGTTTCAACTATCTGCTCCTGAAAGAAATACTACCAGTTCAGCAGTGGCGCTTTCTCAAGGGCGTAGCCCAAGAAGGAAGTGTATCTCAAATAACCAGCTCGTCATTCATTTCAAAATACAGTATCGGAAGTACCACAACAGCTGTCCGTGCAGCCGAATCTCTTGAGCAGAAAGAGCTCATCCTCAAACACTTTGAAACTAACGGCGTGAGTTACGAAGTCTACGACGTCTTCTTCTCCCGCTGGCTGGAAGCGGAGTTCTGATAAAAAAACGGCCCCCGGAAAACCGGGAGCCGTAAAAATAGGGACTTGGTCGCTTACTCTATTGTGAGAGTAACGGGCATTTTTTGGACGTCATATCCATCCTTGTTGCCCCAGCTGTAAATCTTGATTGTGGAACCCTTCGTCACATTCATGTCAGCAATGGGAATGCTGGCCTCAAATTCCACGTAAGACTCGCCGTCCAAACCTGCAAACTTGATGTTTGAAATGACAGTTCCTTCCATGCCTTCGCCTTTGAACTCAGTAGCGATTGCATGTGCATCTGCTGTGCCGGCAAAGGGCTTGATGTAGAACCAGGACTCAAGACCGGGAACTCCGTCCTTTTCTGTACCGGTTTCGGAATTGTTATCAGCATCGACATCAAAGTAGAAATAGCCGCCACCAGCCCAGATGGCTGCTCTGTTATCTCTCTTGGCGTAGAAATAGAGATTGGTTCCGTCGCTGGCAGCCTTGAATTCAGCATAAACAGGGACTTCGGCTGCGCTGGTAACGCCTGTGGCAACATCGGCCCAGTCGGAGAATTCACCGTCAATGGTGATGCCAGCTGCGTCGGCGCCGGGTTCAACAGCTGCAAGGTAACCGTTAACCATCTGAGGACTACCCTTATGTGATCCCTTAGGGCCTACTACTGTGACGATGTCTCCTGCTTTGACTCCTCGGGTTGTAAGGATATCCTGACCGCTCTTTCCAGTGGAGATAGGAACAATACCGTAAACATATACGCTTCCAGTCTCATCTTCCACATAGAAGTTTCCGTACTTATTGTACTTAGTGGGGTCATTCTTATCCATGACGATATCCTTTACTTTACCCTTGATGAGGAAAAGGTCAGAACCATCTTCAAGAGCATTGAATTCGGTAGCAGTCTTAGCAGTTACGGAGACATGAGACTCGTAGTAAGCGTTGACCATCTGAGGACTATCCTTATGTGAGCCCTTAGGGCCGACGACGGTAATCACATCACCCACCTTGACACCTTTGGCAGTGAGTACATCCTGCTTGGCTGCGCCACCAGCCTCGGGTAACAGGCCGTAAACATATACTGAACCGGTCTCGTCAGAGATATAGAAATTGCCATATACGTTGTATTTGGTGGCATCACTCTTATCCATGACAATCTCCGTGACAACACCTTTCATGCGGAACAGGTCAGAGCCATCGGCCTTGGCATTGATTTCAGCTGCAGTTGCATCAGAAATTGCAGAGAAGGCTTCCTGCGTAAGTTTGAGCGTAATGTCATCCAGGCCGTTATACTTGACCGTGAAGACAGCCTCTCTGGGCGTTTCAACTGTATTTGCCTCAAAGGAAACATCAATTGAGCCGCTTTCCTTGCCAGACTTGGTCCAGTCTTTAATCCAATCGGCATTTGTTGTAACAGTCCAATTCTCAGTCAGATTGTTGGTAGCAATACTGAACTTGGCAGATGTGGCGGCTGCAGGAACTGATATCTCAGGCGTTGCAACGGCAATACTGGGAGATGTTCCAGCTTCGATAGAAATCAGATACGCCTTACCGGAATTGGTTTCAGGTGTATTGCCCTTATAGTTTACACATTGGCCACAAAGGACCACCTTGTCGCCAAGATTGATATCCTTGTCAGCAGCATTATCGTACTTCTTATTGCCGATATACAATGCACGATAAACGAGGAACTTCTTATCACTGGCTTTACCATCATCAGTAATGGTGAATGTGGCGTTACCATATCCATTGGCCAAATTGGCATTGAAGTTTTCAGTTATCTGATAGATAATACCTTCGAAGTAAATATCATCAGTAGGAGCATCGGCGCCCAGGCTAGATACGTAATCATAAAGCTTGGATACAGGATAAGGATGTTCCTTCGTACCGTATTCAATACCGCCAGCGGCCTGTTTTACCGTAATGACACGCTTGTCTGAATTAACCTTAATGTCAACGGTTCCCTGACGGGCGTTTTCTCCATCATTCTTATCAACCGTGACAGTCACTTTGTTGGAAGCCGTGGTGACTGTAATCCAGTCCACATTTGATGTTGCTGTCCATGTGGCGGTAGTATTTACCTCTACAGTCTCTTTACCACCATCCTTACCGACAGATATGAGAGAGGGACTTATCTGAAAAGCATCTTCCCCACTGAAAATAGGGTCTTCTTGTACGCAGGATGAAAATGCCAAGAGGGCACCTGCTGCAAGAGTTAGGAAATATTTGAGTTTCATATCAGATTCAGGCTTGAATTAATTGAACATGTACTTCAGACCCAGCTGGATGTACCATGTGCTGGTATAAGCGCGAGAATTCTGCCAGGTCTTGGGTGTGGTCTGACCTTCGGCAAGCTTGAAGTTAGTACCGAAGATAGGCTGTCCGTTTTCGGTAACACCCTTGTAGGTAAGAATCTTACCGGAGTTCACACTCTGGTCAAGTGAAGTGCCAACACCCCAGCTGTCATTGAACATATTGCCGAAATTCATGACATCGGCGCTGAACTGGAATGTATTGAAGGTATTCCCAATCTTGATCCTGATGTCCTGGGTGAGTTTGAAGTCAACACGATGACGCATCGGGGAATAAACGCTGTATGCCTGTGCATACTGGCCGCGGTGTGCACTCAGATATTTGTCCTGAGCGACAAAAGCGTTGAACAGGTCAATATCTTCCTGAGACGCAAAGATGACGCTATTGGCATCTGCGTTTGAGGCAAGCTTCATCTGGTCTGCAGTAGGAATGTAAATGAGGTCAGAAGCGTGGCCGTCACCATTCATATCGTTGCTATAGGTATAATAGGTTCCCGTATTGACGCTGCCTTCATAGAAGAGGCTGAGGGTAGTGCGGGTGGGAAGCTTGTAGCTGACGGAGGCGATTACACGGTCAGGATGAACGTACTGGGAATTCTGAAGGACGGGGAAGTTAGGACCGTCGACAGTGGGAAGACCTGTGTATACGGATGATGCGTTGCTGCCGGGCATACCTGTGAGTTCCTTCTGAACTGTATGGGTATAGGAGAACATCATCTTCAGATTCTTAACAGGTTCGAGATTGGTTGAAAGATTGAAAATCCAACCGTATCCCTTGTTGGTATTGGTAAGGATATATGCCTGATACTTGGTATAATACAAATCGTTCTTATCGGGATAAATGTGACGGGTGTCAGCACCGGTGAAGCGGGACCAGCCATCATGAGGCTTGATGTTCCAGTTCTGGATAAGAGTTCCGTTGATAGTCTTGTTGAAGATGAACTCAGTGCTCATGGACCAGGGGAATGATACAGGCAGCTGAAGATCCAGGGCCAATGATGATTTCCAGACCTGAGGCATCTTGAAGTTACGGTCTACGCCATTGATGGAGGACTGTACTGCGCCATCGTCTGGTGTAACATTCAGAGGGTTGTTGTCCGGGTCAAGAGTGTTGAACTTCGCAAGGATGTCTGCGGTGGTGGTAGGGAACTTACCGCCGTTGTTCTCGGCAGCAAACTGCTGGAGGAACGGGTTCGCCTCCTTGACGGTCTTGTCGTCATTGTAAATAGTGGTCATGACGGAGAGATGCTGGTACATGGCCGCGTTGGAAGGCATGTTGGTGAAGTAAACCAGAGGAAGACGTCCTGCGAAGAGGCCGGTACCGCCGCGGAGCTTCATGCTCTTGTCACCAAAGACATCATATACAAAACCAATTCGGGGAGAAACCTGGATATTGGTCTTCGGCCAGTATCCTGTATCAATCTTGCGGCCGCCAAAGTCCAGAGCAAGAATGGCGTTGTTGGTCATAAGGTCATTGTTGTCATAAAGGATGGTATCAAAGCGGATACCGGCAGTGACCTTGAGCTTTTCGTTTACATTCCACTCATCCTGGCCATAAAGACCGATCTGTGAGAACTGAATACGGGCGGAAGGAGTTTCATTACCGCCATAACCATAAGTAAGAGCTACAGTTTCAGGGGCTTTACCATTGATAAAGTCATCTACATTCTTGAAACGATAATAGCCTGTACCCTCACGCATGTATGCATTGTCTGCGAACTGGTATTCGTAGCTGAGACCTGCCGTGAACTTGTGGGCACCCATGAAATAGGTCACATCATCCTTGGCCGTAAGGACGCGGTTGTGAACACCGTTGTACCATGTAAACAGCTCGTAACCAGCTGAAATATAAGGGACGAGAGGGTTCACTTCACCCTTGTCATTAGTATATGGCGACATGATGTCGATGAAGGGGAACTTGTCTGAATCCGAGCCGCGGACATCCTCAATGTTGGAATAAGTGACAAGCAGCTGGTTTGACAGATTGTCAGTGAGGCGGCTGTTGAGATCCAGTGAGTATGACCTTACGTTGTTCTCCTGTGAATACATTGAATTGACAAAGGCCATTGAATACTCGGACATACGGTTCAAGCCCTCATGACGGAAACCTTTCTGGCCAAGGTATGGATCGTCAAAGTCGGCAGAGTTACCATTGGTACCAACCCAGCGCTTGTTTGTCGTGTAGTTGTAACGGAGAGCGAGGTGATGGTTGTTGGTAATGTTCCAGTCCAGACGGGCAAGGAGCTTGAGATTATTCTCGTCCTTTGTGTAATTTGTGTAACCGCCGGTGTCATATCCATAGGTATCCATGAGATGCTTGGAGACTCTTTCCAGATCTGTAGGAGTAGTACGGGAAATGCTGGCCGCCTTGTCCATTGTACCATCCTCAGAGGCCTTCCATGCGCTGATTTGCCTTGGATCTCCGGTGTACTCGAAGCTGCCGAAGAAGAAGAGTTTGTTCTTGATGATGGGTCCGCCGAAGGTTGCACCGTAAACAGTTGAGTTATTGGCTGTACCGGTTACCTCGTTGCCGCCGTCAATGTGTGTACCGCGAAGCTTCTTGTTCTGATGATATACATAGCCTGTACCCTTGAAGGTGTTGGTACCGGACTTCGTAATTGCGTTCACGCCGCCGCCGATGAAGTTTGACTGACGGACATCATAAGGGGAAACGACAACCTGAACCTCCTCAATGGCGTCCATGGAGATAGGCATACCGCCACCGGGAAGGGTCTCGGAAAGGCCGAAGTTGTTGTTGAAGTTGGAACCGTCCACAGTGAAATTGGTACTACGGCCGTCTCCACCGCCAAAGCTCATGCCGTCACCGCCATAAGGTGAAAGCTTTGCAATGTCAGTGATTGAGCGGCTTGCAGTAGGAAGGGTGAGAATATCAGCGTTGCTGATGTTGGTCGCTGCACCGATCTTCTCCTGAGCTGCGAACTTGGAGGAAGGAGATGCTGTGAGAACGACGGCCTCGAGAAATTCCGTGGACTCGTTAAGTGTCGCGTTCTGGATATAGGTCTGACCCAGCTGGAGGGTGATGTCGGTGTAGGTGACACCCTGGTAGCCAAGGTTGGAGACCTCTACGGTGTAGGGACCGCCGGTACGCATACCCTGGATGGTATAACGACCGTCAGAGTTGGTGACGCCACCGTAGACAGTACCTGAGGGAAGGTGCTGTGCGAGAACCGCAGCACCAATCACAGGCTCGCCGCTCTGGTCAACAATTCTACCGGAGAGGGTGGAAGTGGTGACCTGGGCAAACGCAGAAACGCCCGCAATCAACGTAGTGAAAGCGAGAAGAAAGCTTTTAAAAGCGTTTTTCATAGGTTTGTTAAGATATAAATATTGATGTTGTGAAAATACACTCTACCTCAAAACCGTCGCGAAGATACTGCAATTTTTGAAACTATGCAATAAAAAGGCAGGAGATTTCTCGACTTCGCTCGAAATGACAAAAAAAATCCCGGTGAACCGGGAATGACGATAGGACTACAGGCCGAAGGCATCTTTAATTCTGGATACGCTGTCAAGGAGCTCCCAGCCGAAGAACTGGACTATCTTGTCCTTGCCCTGGACCTTAACGGCTTTCCTATAAGGTTTGCGTCCCATGTGACCGTATGCCGCAGTGGGAGAATATATAGGATTCTTGAGGCCGAATTTCCGGATTATCGCAAAGGGCCTGAGGTCGAACAGCTGAGATACCTTCTCTGCAATCTCGGCATCGGAGAAACCCTTGCCGGTGCCGTAGGTATCGACGAAAACACTCACGGGCTCAGCCACGCCTATTGCGTATGCAAGCTGGACAAGGCATTCGTCGGCAACGCCGGCGGCAACGAGGTTCTTGGCTATGTAACGGGCGGCATAAGCGGCGCTGCGGTCTACCTTTGAAGGATCCTTGCCGGAGAAGGCTCCGCCTCCGTGGGCACCCTTTCCGCCATAGGTATCCACTATGATCTTGCGGCCGGTAAGACCGGTATCTCCATGGGGGCCGCCGATGACGAATTTCCCTGTGGGATTAACATGCAGGATGAAGCTGTGAATGAGCTTGGCCGTATCTGCAGGGAGGGATTCCTTGAGCCTGGGAATCAGAATCTTCTCTACATCGTAACGGATCTTGGCCTGCATCTCCATATCCACCTTTGCCTGGCCGTACTGGGCGACAGCATCGGCATAGCTCATCCTGCCGAGGGAGGCGGGGACGAACTCGTCGTGCTGGGTGGAAAGGACGATGGTGTGCACCTTCACGGGAAGGTGGGTCTCACCGTCATACTCAATCGTAAACTGGCTCTTTGCGTCAGGCCTCAGATAGGGCATGAGCTGGGGCTCGTTATGGCGGATATCGGCAAGTATCTCAAGGAGGCGGTGGCTGAGGTAGAGAGGCAGGGGCATATAGTCCTCGGTGTCCGTACAGGCATAGCCGAACATCATGCCCTGGTCTCCGGCGCCCTGCTCCTCCTCGGAAGCCCTTTCCACGCCGCGGTTGATATCCTGACTCTGCTCATGAAGGGCGCTCAGGACACCGCAGGAAGAGGCGTCGAACATGTATTCGGCCTTGGTGTAGCCGATACGGCGGATGGTATCGCGGACCGTAGTCTGGATGTCGACGTAGGCTTCGGCCTTGACTTCACCCATCACTACCACCATGCCGGTGGAGCAAAAACTTTCACAGGCCACTTTGGCCTCCGGGTCCTGGCGGAGAAATTCATCGAGAATGGCATCTGAAATCTGGTCTGCCACTTTGTCGGGGTGTCCTTCAGAGACACTCTCAGACGTGAAGAGATAATTCTTTAGCATTTTTTACAGGTGGTTGCAAGCGTTAACAAATCCTTCCACATATGTAAGGGACTGCAAAGGTAGGCCATTTTTTCCGATATGCCAAAAAAAAGAGTTATATTTGCAGACTATATATATTATATGCCAAAAGCAAAGAGTTCCATACAGATCAAAAACCGCAGGGCCTCATTCGATTATGAGTTCCTGGAGACATATACCGCAGGCATCCAGCTTGTGGGAACTGAAATCAAGTCCATCCGTGCCGGAAAAGTCTCCCTGCAAGACGCCTGGTGCTATTTTTCCGGCGGAGACCTCTATGTGAGCGGCATGAATATTGCCCAGTACAGCTGGGGCAGTTGGGGCCAGCACGAGCCCGCCCGTGACCGCAGACTCCTCCTTAACCGGAAGGAACTGAGGCATCTCTCCCAGGAAGACAAGAAAAAGGGCCTTACAATTATCGCAGTGAAGCTTTTCATTGCCGACAACGGCTACGCAAAGCTCGTCATCGCCCTGGCAAAAGGCAAGAAAGAATACGACAAGAGGCAGAGTATCAAGGAAAAGGATACCCGCCGTGAACTTGAACGCGGAGGTATCCTGTAATGGCAATGACAGTGGAGAAATACGCATTGAATCCCAAAAACCTTATGGCCGAACTCCGCGAGGAAGGCTCAAAGGGCTGGTGGAAGTGGCTCCTGGTGCTGCTTTCAGGGATTCTGGTTCTCCTCCTGTACATATGGATCAGCGTTTCCGTCCTGGGGACCGATCTTCCCAAAACCGCCATCCTTAAGCGCCGCAATGCCGACTGGTCCATCCGTATGGACCGCATGGCCGGCCTCCTGGACCGCTGCGAAGAGCAGCTCGCCATGCTGGAAGTGAGGGACAACAAGATTTACCGCAGCGTATACGGCATGGATGAGATTCCCTCTGCCGTGCGCCTTTCCGGCTTAGGCGGGGAAAACCGCTACACGGACCTTGAAGGCACGGCTCTCCGCGGCATCGTGAACCGCCTGGACGTGCTTGAAAAGAGGGCATACATACAGTCCCGCTCCTTCGACGACGTTGCCATGCTCCAGAAAACCGCCGGAGACATGGCCGCACACATACCCGCAATACCGCCCATGTCAACAGAAGCGGGCAGTTTCCATTTGTCCAGCCCCTTCGGCTACCGTTCGGATCCGCTTCTTGGGTATCAGAAGCGCCACACCGGCATGGACTTCGCCTGTCCTCCCGGCAATCCTATCTACGCAACGGGTGACGGAGTGGTGGTCAAGGTCGCCCACGAGAGGAAGGGTTACGGAAACCACGTGGAAATAGACCATGGTTTTGGTTACAAGACCCGCTACGCCCACATGTCCGAAATAGCTGTTGAACAGGGCCAGAACGTAACCAGGGGCGATTATCTGGGACTCAGCGGCAAAAGCGGCCGCGTCACCGGACCGCACCTCCATTACGAGATACTGTACCGCAAGGACTATGTCAATCCGGCACTTTACATGGACCTGGACATAGCTCCAAAGGACTATTTTGAAATTGCAAAGAAACCTTCGAAATGACATTTAAAAAGATCATAGGCTCTGCTCTGAGGTTTCTGGTGGCATCCGTGTCCACCGCAATCATTATATATATACTGGTAGCGCTGTTATTCTCCACCGATGAAGAAAAGCGCCTCCAGAAAGAAAACCGCCTGTATTCCCAAAGGTATACCGCAATGAAGGAGCAGGCCAAACTTACGAGCGACGTGATAGACGGCCTCCTGGACAAGGACAACGCCATATATCAGGAACTGTTCAACACTCCCGCCCCTACCCTTGACGAGGTATCGGCGGCAGACCTCATTGCCGACAGCGATTCCCTGTCGGAGAGTTTCTACCTCTCTGCAGCGGCCTCCAAGAGCGGCAGCCTCATGAAAATGGCAGAGAGCGTGGACCGCAACTTCGAGGAGGTATTCCGCCTCATCAAGTCCAACGGAGCGGCCGTCCCTCCCCTGTCGATGCCCCTGAAGGACATCTCATACGTCCAGACAGGTGCATCAACCGGAATGAGGCTCAATCCCGTGACCAAGCTCGAGCTGATGCATGGCGGCCTTGACCTGGTGGCACCTCAGGGCGCTCCGGTCTACGCCGCAGCAGAAGGCACGGTCACAAAAGTCACCCACTCCCGGAAGGGACTCGGGAACACCGTGGAGATAGACCACGGCAACGGCTATACGACAAAATACTGCCTGCTTGGCGACGTCACCGCCGTCAAGGGGCGCAGGGTAAAACAGGGCACGAAACTTGGCTCCGTGGGTATTTCCACATCGGCAACCGCCCCGCACCTTCACTATGAAGTGTGGCGGGACACCCTTGCGATGGATCCGGTGAACTACCTTTTCACCTCCGTAACCCCGGAAGACTATGCAAGGATGATGTCCCTGTCAGTAAACACGAAACAATCAATGGATTAATATGACATCAAAAGAAATCAGACAGAAGTACCTGGACTTCTTCGCGTCCAAAGGACACACGGTGGTGCCGTCTGCACCCATGGTTATCAAGAACGACCCCACACTGATGTTCACCAACGCAGGAATGAACCAGTTCAAGGATATTTTCCTGGGAAATACAACTCCCAAGTTCCTCCGTGCGACAGACTCCCAGAAGTGCCTCCGCGTGAGCGGAAAGCACAATGACCTGGAGGCGGTTGGCCATGACGGCCGCCACCACACCATGTTCGAGATGCTGGGGAATTGGAGTTTCGGCGACTATTTCAAGACCGAAGCCATCGACTGGGCATGGGAACTCCTCACGGATGTTTACAAAATCGACCCGACAAAGCTTTACGCAACCGTTTTCGAAGGCTCCGAGGAAGACGGGACCGCCCTGGACACCGAAGCCCAGGCAGCATGGCTGAAGCATCTTCCGGCCGACCACGTCCTCACCGGAAACAAGCACGACAATTTCTGGGAAATGGGCGACACCGGCCCCTGCGGCCCCTGCAGCGAGATCCACATCGACCTCCGCTCCGACGAAGAAATCGCCCGCATCCCCGGCCGTGAGCTCGTGAACACCGACAACGACGAGGTCATCGAAATCTGGAACCTGGTGTTCATGCAGTATGAAAGGAAGGCCGACGGCCATCTCGAGCCTCTCCCTGCAAAGAACATCGACACCGGCATGGGCTTCGAGCGCCTGTGCATGATTCTCCAGGGCAAGAACAGCAACTACGAGACCGACGTCTTCTCCGGGCTCATCGGCAAGGTGGAAGAATTCTCCGGTCACAAATATGCCGAGGGCGGCAACGTCCAGGTGGCCATGAGGGTTATTGCCGACCACATCCGCGCAATCGCCTTCTCCATCGCCGACGGCCAGCTTCCTTCCAACGTCAAGGCCGGTTACGTTATCCGCCGAATCCTCCGCCGTGCAGTGCGCTACGGCTACACCTTCCTTGGATTCAATGAACCGTTCCTCTGCCGTCTCATCCCCCAGCTGGTGGAAGACATGGGAGAGGCCTATCCTGAACTGAAAGCCCAGCATAAGCTCATCGAAAGCGTTATCCGCGAGGAAGAAAACGCCTTCCTGCGCACCCTCGAGCGCGGTATCCGCATGCTGGAGGACAACATGGCAAAGAATGCAGCCTCCAAGCAGGTCTCCGGCACCGACGCCTTCGTCCTGTATGACACCTACGGCTTCCCTATCGACCTTACCGAGCTCATCGCCTCGGAGAAGGGTTACACCGTAGACCTGGACGGATTCAACGTGGAACTCCAGAAGCAGAAGGAGCGCGCCCGCAACGCCACCGCCAACGAATTCGGCGACTGGTCCGTCTTCGAAGAGAGCGACGAGGTGGTCTTTGAAGGTTACGACACCCTCACCGTAGAAGGTGCAACCCTCCTGAAGCAGCGCACCGTGAAGCAGAAAAACAAGGAACTCTTCCAGCTGGTATTCGACCGCACTCCTTTCTATGCCGAAATGGGCGGCCAGGTTGGAGACACCGGCTTCATCGAAAGCGCAAGCGGCGAAAAAATCAACATCCTGAACACGGTCAAGGAGAACAACCTTACAATACATCTGGCAGAGCGTCTTCCCCAGGACAGCACCCAGCCTTTCAAGCTCGTGGTTGACGGAGAGCGCCGCCAGAAGATCATGAACAACCATACCGCAACCCACCTCCTGCATCAGGCCCTGAGGGAAATCCTCGGCACGCATGTAGAGCAGAAGGGTTCATTCGTAGGTCCGGACTATTTCCGCTTTGACTTCTCCCACTTCCAGAAAGTCACCGACGAGGAACTCCTCAAGGTAGAGCACCGCGTGAACGCCCTCATCCGTGCCGATGAGCCTCTCTGCGAAAAACGCGACGCCCGCATCGAGGAAGCACGCGCCATGGGAGCAATGGCACTGTTCGGCGAAAAGTACGGAGACATCGTCCGTGTAGTACGCTTCGGCGACTCTGTCGAACTCTGCGGCGGAACCCACACCAGGTCTACCGGCACCATCGGCATGTTCAAGATCGTGGCCGAAAGCGCTGTGGCAGCAGGCGTCCGCAGGATCGAGGCCGTAACTGCCGAAGCCGCCGAAAACCAGCTGGACAGCTTCGTGGAGATGCTGAAGACCGTAAAAGGCTTCTTCAACAACGTCCCCGACCTCACCGCCGCAATCCGCAAACTCGTGGAAGAGAATGCCGATGCCAAGAAGCAGCTTGAGGCAATCGCCCAGGAAAAGGCCGCCGATCTTGCCGCCAAGCTTGAAGCCGGCGCAGAAGAAGTGAACGGCATCCGCCTGGTACGCTTCGAACACAGCATCGACCCCGCCCTCGCAAGGAACGTCGCCCTCAATCTTCAGAAGAAGGCCACCAACCTTGCAGTTGCAGGAGCATTCGCGTTCGACGGCAAGCCTAACCTTATACTTATGTATTCCGATGACCTTGTAGCCAAGGGCAAGAACGCCGGCAAGGATATCCGTGAAGCCGCCAAGTTCATCCAGGGCGGCGGCGGCGGACAGCCCGGCCTCGCAAGCGCCGGCGGACGTCTCGTCGACGGCCTCCCCTCCGCGCTCAAGTGCCTCGTTGAAACAGCAACTGCATGAAAAAACTCGACAAGTTCATACTGAAGTCCTTCGTGTTGCCGTTTCTGGCGGTATTCGCGGTAGTGGTTTTCATCCTGGTCCTCCAGTTCCTGTGGCTGTACATAGACGAACTGGTGGGCAAGGGCCTTGAATTCAAGGTGATTCTGGAATTCCTCATGTGGGGAAGCTGCCAGACACTGCCGCTGGCAATACCGCTGGCAACGCTGCTGTCATCTATGATGACTCTGGGACAGATGGGTGAACAGTTCGAGCTTACTGCCATAAAGGCGTCCGGCATTTCCCTCACGAGGGTCCTTGTGCCGATGGTCGCCGTGGCTATACTGATTTCGATCGGAGCCTTCTATATCGGAGACCGCCTGGTGCCATATTCAATCAACCAGATTTACACCATGAGGGACGATATCGGCCGCACCAAATCCGAGATCAAAATCCCCACAGGCACCTTCTACGACGGAATCGACGGATATATCCTTCGCGTTGAAGACAGGGACAAGGCTTCCGGAATGATGTACAATATCCAGGTGTATGACCATACCACCGGAAAGGGAAACACCAGGATCACGGTTGCAGACAGCGGCCTCATAAAGATGTCAAAGAGCAAGGATTATCTCACCTTCACCCTCTTTGACGGAACATCTTACCAGGAGGACAACAAACGCAAATACAGGGACACCACCCTGGCCCTTCAGAGGATACAGTTCCACCGGGAAGACATGGTCATCCCCCTGGAAAACTACGCCTTCCACCATTCCGATTCCGCCAGATATGGAGAACAGGTGCGCTCAATGAGCCTTGCGAACCTTCGCCACGGCCACGACTCCCTTTCCAATCTGGTAACCCAGGGCACCGAGAAACACATAAACGAGTTCACGGGGAATACCGGCTTGTCCTACAGGGCGCAGCTTGACACGGCCTGGAAAGCCAAGGCAAATACTCCTCTCGATCCTTCTGGCCGGGAAAAATGGAAAAGCCTGAAGGAAAAGAGGCGCTCATACGAGAACGCGGCGAACGTCGCCCGTCAATATGAGAACCTTCTTCACGGCCAGAGCATGGATTCCTATGATTATACCAGGCTCATCCACAGGACCGATGTGGAAATCTGGAAGAAATATGCCCAGGCTCTGGCGTGCCTTCTGCTGTTTTTCATCGGCGCTCCAGTAGGCGCCATCCTGAAAAAGGGCGGCCTGGGCACTCCTGCCATTGTTTCCCTGCTGTTCTTCGTGCTCTACTGGGTGGTTGACATCACAGGCGAACGCCTTGCCGGAAACGGCGCCCTGCCGGCATTCGTCGGCAAGTTCATGTCGGCATTCATACTTGCGCCGATAGGGGTTGCGCTCACGGTTACGGCCGTCCAGGACAAGAGCATCCTCAATCTTGACGGAACCAAAATATGGTTCAGAAAAATAAAAAGCAAATTCTTCCGTATGTTCAGAAAGACACGCATAGTATATATGGGCACCCCGGAATTCTCCGTGGGGCCGCTTGATGCCATTATCCAGGCAGGATACAAGGTGGTCGGCGTCGTGACCGCACCGGACAAGCCTTCCGGCCGAGGCCTCAAGATGAATGAATCGGCAGTTAAAAAATATGCCGTGGAGAAAGGCCTGACGGTGCTTCAGCCGGAAAAACTCAAGGATCCCGAATTCCTTGCCCAGCTTCAGGCGCTGAAGGGAGACCTCTTTGTGGTGGTAGGATTCAGGATGCTGCCGGAGGTGGTTTGGTCCATGCCCAAGCTTGGAACCTTCAATCTCCATGCTGCCCTTCTGCCGCAGTACCGCGGCGCCGCCCCTATCAACTGGGCTGTCATCAACGGCGAGAACATCACCGGTGTAACCACGTTCATGATTGACAAGAACATCGATACCGGCGGTATCATCCTGCGTTCAGAATGCCGGGTGGAACCCACGGACACTGCCGGAACGCTTCACGACAAGCTTATGGAAATCGGCTCACAACTTGTGGTCGAGACCGTAGAAGGCATCATTCAGAAGAATGTCGAGCTCCGCGTCCAGCGCAGTTTCATCCAGGGAGACGAACTCCTCAAGCCTGCACCCAAGCTCACGGACGAGCTGCGCCACATCGACTGGAACGCTCCCACAAAGACCGTATACAACCTCATCCGCGGCCTGTCACCGTTCCCTTGCGCATACACGGAGCTTGTCAAGGACGATACATCCACCATGCTCAAGGTCTACTTCGGCGAAAAACGTGAAGACCTTCACGGAGAACCCGGCACCGTCATTTCCGACGGCAAGACCTACTTTGCCATCGCCACGGCAGACGGCGCAATCGCCATCACGGACCTCCAGCTTGCCGGCAAGAAGAGAATGGACGTAAAGAGCTTCCTCCTCGGTTTCCGCAATCCGGAAAGCTACCATGCAAGCACCGGCACCTCCAATGCCGAACTGGAAAAGGCCAGGCCGAAAGATGAATGAGATTTCTCGACTTCGCTCGAAATGAAAAGGGTTGTAATACTTTGCAACGGGGCCTTCCCCACCACCGATTATCCGCTGTACCTGCTGGGCAGCGCAGAGGGGGTGGTATGCTGCGACGGAGCCGTGGAGAAGTTTCTGTCACGCTATCCTGACCGCACTCCCCTTGCAATTGTAGGAGACATGGATTCCATTTCCGACCAGCTGCGGGAAAAGTTCGCCCATGTGCTCGTTCACTATGAGGAGCAGGATTACAATGACCAGACAAAGGCCATGCGCTGGGTGCTCGCAAACCATCCGGAAGTTGAAGAGATAACCATCCTTGGCGCTACCGGACTCAGGGAAGACCACACCATCGGCAATCTCGGTCTCCTCATGGAATATACCAGGATGTTCGACCTTGGCGGGCGGCGCATTCAGATCGTTTCCGATTACGGGACGGCGTTTGCCGTCACCGACACGTGTGAACTCCACCTTGGCGAAGGCCGCCGATTCTCCCTTTTCTGCGCCGACAATTCCGTAAAAATATCGTCCGCAGGCCTTGAATGGCCCACGGACGATGTTGTCTTCGATGCATGGTGGAAGGCTACCCTGAACAGGACTGTCCAGCCCATCGTCCAGCTCACCTTTTCACATCCGGCACCTGCGTTGATTATTATTGATTGAGCGCATCGGCACTCTTGATGTACTTTGCAAGCTCCTCGTCTGACAGGTTATAGTCTTGGAGTTCGCCCGAAATGTAGTGGTCATAAGCACCCATATCCACAAATCCATGTCCTGAGAGGTTGAAAAGGATGGTTTTCTTCTCACCTGTTTCCTTGCACTTGAGAGCCTCGCGGATTGTGGCGGCTATGGCATGGCAGCTTTCCGGAGCAGGGATGATACCTTCGGTCTGGGCAAAGAGTATGCCCGCTTTGAAGGTCTCTGTCTGATGAAGGTCTATAGCCTCCATATAACCATCCTTCATGAGCTGGGACATGATGACGCCGGCGCCGTGGTAGCGGAGACCTCCTGCGTGGATGGTGGCCGGCTTGAAGGTATGGCCAAGGGTGTACATGGGAAGAAGCGGAGTCATTCCTGCCTCATCGCCGAAGTCATACTCGAACTTGCCGCGGGTGAGCTTGGGGCAGCTTGCCGGCTCGGCAGCGATGAAACGTGTCTTTTTTCCGTCCCTGATGTTGTGGCGCATGAAAGGATAGGCTATTCCGGAGAAGTTGGAGCCGCCGCCGAAGCAAGCGATGACAATGTCCGGATACTCCCCTGCCAGTTCCATCTGCTTCTCTGCCTCCAGGCCGATGACAGTCTGGTGCAGACATACGTGATTGAGCACGGATCCAAGGGTATATTTGCAGTTGGGAGTTGTGATAGCAAGCTCGATTGCCTCTGAGATAGCACTTCCCAAAGAGCCCTGATCATTGGGGTTCACGGTGAGGATGTCCTTGCCGGCACGGGTACTCATGGACGGTGAAGGCGTGATGGCTGCGCCGAAGGTCTGCATGATACTGCGGCGGTAAGGCTTCTGGTTATAGCTTACCTTTACCATATATACAGCACACTCGAGTCCGAACTTCTTGGCGGCATAGGAGAGTGCACCGCCCCACTGGCCTGCACCGGTTTCGGTGGTAATGTTCGTGATGCCCTGCTTCTTTGCATAATATGCCTGTGCAAGTGCGGAATTGAGTTTGTGGCTGCCTGCAGGACTCACGCTCTCATTCTTGAAGAAGATATGGGCCGGAGTACCCAGGGCTTCCTCCAGTTCATAGGCACGGACTAGCGGTGTACAGCGATATGAAGCGTACTGCTGACGCACTTCTTCCGGGATGGGGATCCACTCATCCGTCTGGTTGAGTTCCTGACGGGCGCATTCTTCCACGAATACTGGATACAGGTCTTCCGGCTTCAGCGGTTCCCTGGTCGCAGGATTCAGGAACGGCAGCGGCTTGTTGGGCATCACAGCCTGAATGTTGAAGAAATGGGTAGGAATCTCAGATTCCGGGAGGAGGTACTTTTTCTGTTTCATAGTTCGTTATGATAAATGTTAATTGTATAGATTTCTCGACTTCGCTCGAAATGACAGTAAAAAATTCGAAATAACAGTACAAAAAAAGGCCTGCGTAAGTTCGCAGGCCTATATCATGTATGGAAAAACTACGGCGAAGCGACTTACAATCAGGAATTGCAAGTGCGCCACCAGAAGTTATTTACCATGTTCGTTCTCATTTCTTCTGCAAATAAAAGAAGAATGGAGCAATAATGCAAGAATTTTCTAAAAAATTACAGTCGTGCGATAATAGCCTCTGTCCACTGGGCTGATGCCGTGGTGAAGTTGGCCTCGATGAAGGCATTGACAGCTGTTGCAATGAAGAGGAGGATGATAATGGTTGCGACGATTGTGCCGATGACCTTAAGTCTCTTGAACCACTTCTTGTTATTCCAGCCGATGGTCTGGAACATGCTCCAGAAACCGTGGTTGAGGTGGAGCCAGATAGCTACGAACCATACAATGTAGAGGGCAAGCACCCACCAGTTCTTAAATGTGGCGATAAGGAGATAGTAGGGGTTCTCTGCTTCGCTGCCAAGGAATTCCTGAAGCTGCATCTTTGCCCAGAAATGGGTGAGGTGGAATGCGAGGAAGCCAAGGATGATTATACCAAGGACTGCCATGTTCTGTGCGCTCCAGCTGTCCTGCTTTGCCTTGGAAGCAACCTCATAACGCTTGAGGCCGCCCCTCTTGATTACATTCTCATAGCTGAGCCAGCATCCGTAAATGATGTGGATGAGGATGCCCAGTGCAAGGATGGGAACCATGATGTCGATGACTGGCGAGGACATGAAGTCGCAGCCAAGCTGGAACCAGCCGTCTCCATGGGTATAAGGATGACTGTCAAGTGCAACCTTGCCGAAGTTTCCGTGCATTGAATCTATGACGGAGAAGAAATTGATGGTTCCGTGGAGAAGCAGGAAGATGATGAGGAAAGCACCTGAAATGCTCTGAATAAACTTCTTGCCGATGGAAGAGGTCAGGAAATTAGCCATGTATACTTATAGTTTTGTTGTTTCAAGTATGCAAATATAGGAATCTTTCTTGGAAGTTTCCCATTATTTGGATATTTTTGTTGGAACGAAAACAATATTATTGAAATGTATAAGAGAGTACTTCTGAAACTTAGCGGTGAAAGCCTTGGTGGTCCCGCAGGAAAAGGCCTTGAGACCGAATGGCTGGGAAAATATGCAAAAGAGATCGCATCGGCAGCAAAGGCCGGTCTTCAGATAGCAATCGTAAACGGCGGCGGAAACATTTTCCGCGGCCTTCAGGGTGTGGGAAAAGGCTTTGACAGGGTTGACGGAGACAAGATGGGCATGCTTGCAACCGTCATCAATTCCCTGGCCCTTTCCATGTTCATCAAGGCAGAAGGAGTGAACGCCGTGGTATTCACCTCCACTCCCATGGAACCGCACGCCAAGTACTACATGAGGGATGACGCCGTGAAGGTCATGGAAGAAGGCGGAGTGGTCCTCATCGCCGGCGGCACCGGAAATCCCTTCTTCACCACAGACAGCGGCGCTGCCCTCCGCGCCCTTGAAATCGGTGCCGATGCCCTCCTCAAGGGCACCCGCGTTGACGGCGTCTATACTGCAGACCCGGAGAAGGATCCATCGGCAAAGAAGTACGATGAGCTCACCTTCGACGAAGCCATCTCCAAGCATCTCAAGGTAATGGACCAGACGGCCTATGCCCTCTGCAGCGACGGCAAGATGCCCATAGTGGTCTTTGACATGAACGCCACCGGGAACCTCACCAAACTCCTCAAGGGAGAAAAAATCGGCACTTTGGTGCATCCTTGATGCAACGCGGGGGCTTGTTTTTGCATCTTAAAGGATGAAAAAATGAAGCCATGGCCGCAAAACTCAGACATCTTTACGAAATCATAGCAGGAGCCATCCTCTCACTGCTTGGCATAACCGGCGGTGTAAAAGCCGTTTCCGGTGTGCAGCCCCGTGAAACATATGGTGCCTCTCAGGCAAGTTACAAGATAGTAGGAAGGGTCCTCTCGGAAAACGGAGATCCCATCGAGGGCATCCGCGTAAGGTACTCCCGTCTGGAATTCACTGACGAAAACGGCCACAAGCAGTATTTCGAGAGGGAAGAAAACGAGTTTATTACAGACAAGAACGGCAATGTAAACGCTCCGGCTTACGATTATACAACAGAGCCGCGGGAGGTCAAGATAGAACTTGACGGCGCATCATTCCGCCCTCAAATCCTTTCCGGAAAAGACCTTGACATCCGCTTTACAAGGGATACCGAATCCTCCTGGCATCTTGGCAACTATACCATTGCCTTCTCTGCCACGATGAAGGAAGCTTAATAAGTTTTATACAGGCATAGTCTTCCCGCGAAGCCAGGCCGCAACATCGGCCGGGAGTCGCGGGGAGAGTTTTTCATATACCCTCTCATTGTAGGAATTGAGCCACTCCCGTTCATCGGATGTAAGAAGGGACACGTCCAGGCAGGATGTGTCGAAGTGGCAGAGGGTAAGGGTCTCGAATCCAAGCCAGGAGCCAAACTCGTTATCGCCAACGCAGCGGCACAGAAGCAGGTTTTCGTGTCTTATGCCGTGCATGCCTTCGCGGTAGATTCCGGGTTCGTCAGACAGGACCATGCCGGGCAGGAGAGCCTGCCTGTTGAAGTTCTGGCGCATATCCTGGGGGCCTTCGTGAACGCACAGGAAGAAGCCCACTCCATGACCGGTTCCGTGGCCGAAGTTGCGCTTGTACTTCCACAGCGGCTCACGGGCAAGCGCGTCTATCTGGCAGCCGGCAGTACCGGCCGGGAATACGGACATGGCAAGGTCTATGTGTCCCTTCAGGACAAGGGTGTAATCTTCTTTCTCAAGCGGAGTGCAGGGCCCCAGCGGCACCGTACGTGTAATGTCTGTGGTGCCGAAAAGATACTGGCCGCCGGAATCGCACAGATAAAGACCGCGTCTTTCCAGAAGAGGCGCTCCGGTATGCGGCGTAACATAATGCGGCAGCGCCGCAGACGGCCCATATGCCGATATGGTCTCGAAACTGTCTCCCCTGTACCCCGGAACGGAGGCCCTCAGCAAGCCAAGATACTGTGCCGCGTCCCATTCGTTTACATTCCCCGCATTCTGGGATATCCAGTACAGGAACTGCTCCATTACAAGTCCGTCCTCCAGATGGGCTTCACGGAAACCGTCAATCTCCACGCTGTTCTTGACAGCCTTTCTCAGAGGTATCGGAGATGTGCACTCTTCAACTTCGGGAAGAAGATCGCCGTCGTCTATGGCATCCCTCAGGAAGACATTCAGTTCCGAAGGGTCTATGCAGATCCGGTCTACCCCGTTCTCCCTGAGGGATGAGAGGGCAAAGGCCGCATCGTCATAGTCCCTGACCGAGACACCGTCGGCCTGGAGCTCCGCAAATGAGGCCTCCGTTTCCGAATCCGGCTCTTCGAAGGCGTCCTTGCGCACGAACCACTGCACATCCTCCATGGTCACCAGCAGGTACGAAATCACCACCGGATTGTATTCGATGTCATTCCCGCGGACATTCAGGAGCCAGGCTATCTGGTCGAGAGAGGACAGGAAAATGGCATCGGCCCCGCGAAGGACAAGCCACTTGCGCAGCGAACGGATCTTCGCCTCCCGGCTTTCCCCGACGAGGTCTTCCCCAAGGGTTATTATCGGCGTTGACGGAACAGCCGGACGGTGCACCCACAGGGGGGCAATCAAATCGGCCACGGGGACAATCCTTGCCGACGGAACCGCTTCCTGCAACTCCCTCACTGCCGATACGCTCTGGCAAAGGCCGTCCACGGCAATGACCGGGGACTCCATCTCCAGGGATGCTATCCACTGCGGGATAGGAACCTGGTCCGGGACTCTCATCTTGTGAAGGACTATGCCGGAACCCTCCAGCTGCTGCTTTGCCTGGATGAAATAGCGGGTGTCTGTCCAAAGGCCGGCATGGTCGGCCGTAACTGCCAAATCTCCGGCTTCTCCGGTGAAACCGGAAAGCCAGGGAACCTGTTTCCAGCGCCCGGCCGGATACTCGCTGCAGTGAGGGTCGCTCCCGGTGAGGATGACGATATCCCAGGAATTCTCCCTCATAAGGGCGCGCAGCGCCTCTATCCTTTCAGAAAAGATGGATTCCATAGCACGATTTTTGACAAATATAGTTATATTTGTATAAAATAGTCAGATTAATCAATTAAATTATTTCAATATTATGGCAGAAGATCCCCTCGAGAGAATTGAGCGGCAGGAGCGCGAACGCAAAGCAAACGGCGGCCTCCGCACCACACTTTATATCCTCATCGCACTTGCTGTAGCCCTTGCCGGCGTGCTTGGCTACATGCTTTACCAGAGGAACAACCTCGTAAACCAGCTTGAAGACGAAAAGGCGGAACTGGCAACCCAGATGTCAGAACTTCAGAACGATTTCGCTTCACTCAGCTCAGATTACGAATCCATCAACCACCAGCTGGACACCTCCCGCGAACAGGTAGCCCTCCTCATAGACAAACTGTCAAAGACTGAGGCTACTAACCGCGCCAAGATACGCCAGTACGAAAAGGAACTGGGCACCCTCCGTACCATCATGAAGGGTTACATCGTCCAGATCGACTCCCTTAACACCTTGAACAAGCGCCTCACCGCAGATGCCGCCCAGGCCCGCCGCGAGGCCGAAGAAAGCCGCCTCCGCAGCGAGGAACTCTCACAGCAGGTAGAGCATCTTTCCTCCAAGGTCAATTCCGGAAAGGTCCTCAGGGCACGCGGCATCAGCCTCCAGGCCATGTACAACAACGACAAGCCCGGAGACCGTCACAGCCGTGTACGCTACATGCTGGCAAACCTCTCCCTCGTAGAGAATTCACTTGCAGACCACGGCCCCGTAAGGGTTTACGTCAGAGTCAAGGATCCTGAAGGAATCCTCCTCATGAACAATGAATCCACAGAGTTCACGTGCGCAGGACAGACCCTCCAGGCAACCGCTTCCCGCGAAGTTGACTACGAAGGCTCGGAAGTAGACCTTTCCATCTACATCAACGACACCGGCGAGTTCGTCAAGGGTATATACTCACTGGAAGTCTACACTGAAAAGAGCCTCCTCGGAACTGCAGAGTGCATGCTCCGATGATTTACATCCACGTACCATTCTGCAGAAGTTTCTGCATTTACTGCGACTTCTATTCAGAGATAGCCGCAGACGGTCCCATGGCTAAATTCACGGACGCCGTCTGCGAGGAAATCCGCCGCCGCGCCTCAGAGATCGAGGATAATCCCCGCACCCTCTACTTCGGCGGCGGTACTCCTTCCCTGCTCCCGATATCGTCCCTGACGAGGATTCTCCTGGAACTGGAAGCATGCGGCCACGGCGGCCCTTACAACGAGTTCACCATGGAAGTCAACCCCGAAGACATCGTCCAGAAGGGCCTTCCTTACGTACAGAGCCTGAACGCGCTGGGGGTAAACCGAATCAGCATAGGCGTACAGTCTTTCGATGACGGCATGCTGCGCTGGATGAACCGCCGCCACAATGCAGACCAGGCAAGGGAAGCATACCGGATTGTAAGGGAAGCCGGCTTCGAGAATGTGAGCCTGGACCTCATTTTCGGCCTTTCCAACCTTAGCGACAGCACCTGGGAAGCAACGGTAGACGAGGCCCTGGCGCTCAATCCCGAACATATCTCCTGCTACCAGCTCACGCTTGACGGAGACTCCCGCCTCGCTGAAATGCTGGAAAACGGAGAATACGAAGAGGCCGATGACGAAGTATGCTGGAGACAGTATTACAGCCTTTGCAGGAAAGCCGCTGCGGCAGGTTACAACCACTACGAGATATCAAATTTCGCCAAGCCCAGTTTCGAGGCAGTGCATAACAGCGGTTACTGGCAGAGGAAACCATACGTGGGCCTTGGCCCCGCGGCGCATTCTTTCAGCGGCCGCTCACGCAGCTGGAACAGCCCTGAGATAGAAGGCTACATCCACACGGAGGAATCGCTCAGCGTCGAAGACGAGAAAGTGGAAACTCTCATGCTCGCACTGAGGACATCCCGCGGCATAGATGAGGAATTCCTGTTCGCCAACTGCAGGCAGAGCGTAATCGACTCCCTTATCGGAGAAGGGGCCCTGGTGAAGGTCGGAAGGCGCTACCGCATCCCTGAAGACCATTTCTTCGTAAGTGACGAGATAATAAGAGAACTGGTATGAAACACCTCAGAAGAAGCATAAAATACTTTATTCAGATCTGCATCCTCTTCGTAGTGATCATAGGAGCGCTGATGCTCCTTGGCTACGTGTCGCCTGATGTGAATTCCGCATTCCGGGGCGGCTGGAAGTCAATCGGCCTCATCGCCGTTTTCTTCGTTGTAATGAGCGGCATATATCCGCTCTTCGGCTATGGCAAGAGAACGGTAAGGGCCAAGGGAGAGCCGTCAGAGCATTTCGCCCAGATTGACAAGGCTTTTGAAGACAGGGGCTATGTCCTGGAAAGCCGCACGGACAATGAAATAAAGTATCACCTGAAATCTCCCGTAGCCCGCGCCACCCGCCTTTGGGAAGACACTGTAACTGTCACCCCCATCCTGGGCGCATTTGAAGTGGAAGGGCTCATGAGGGACCTTGCAAGAGTAGTAATGTCCATGGACAGAAATATCAATAGCTATGAGTGACACTCAGAAATTCAAAACAGTTGCCGAATTCACCGAGAGGACAAGCGCAGACATCTGCGCAGCCCTTCTCAGGGACAACGGCATTCCGGCCGGCGTGTTCGGTGCGGATTCTTCCTATCCTTCCCTCGGCTATGTCAAAGCCATCGAAGTGAAGGTGAATGAAAACGATTACGAAGAGGCCAAAAGAATTCTTGCAGCTTCTGAAAGCGCAGAATAAAACTCCTCTCCGAAAGCTCTGGTTAAAGGTTCGCGTAAGAATTCATACACGCGGACCTTTTCCTTTTTCCCCTTTGCAAACGCAGGGGCGCAGATATCCCAGCGGTGAAGATTAAGGCCGATGCGCCCTCCCCCCAGTTCAACGACCCTAATAGGATAAAGGGAGCACGATATGGGTTTACGGAATCCCCTCAGTTTGCCGCAGCAGAACTGCTGCTCGATGGTGCAGATGCAATTCCCGTCAGCATCTATCCTGCAGAAAGCGCATTCTTCCGTACCTTCCACAAGAGGAGTGACTATATCCCCGTCTCGGTCTATCTCGAAGAAACCCTTTGCATCGACTGCAGCCCGTCCGGCACTGCTCATAAGCGGCGAATATACGGGATATGCCTGCTCCAGCGGCTCCAGTTCCTCTTCCTTGAGAGGAGCTCCGCTATCCCCTACGATACAGCAACGGCCTTTGCAAACCGGATAGTCGCAGGCAAAGAACTCGGTGACGACATCTTCTGAAACCAGGATGTCACCTATTTCTATTATGGTCCCGAAATCCCTACTCATTCACAATAAACTCTATGCGGCCTCCGCCTGCAAGCGCTGCAAGGAAGGAACGTATAACCTCAGGCGTTATGGAATTGATGCTGTCCGAATATCTGGAGAAGTCTTTCCCGGCGGCATAGCGCGATTTCACTATGTCGACCACCCCTGACGGAGTTCCCAATCTCTTTTTGGTGAGATCCATCGCAAGGGCTTTCCAGGCATTGACATCGATCTGGGCAGGAGCCTTGCGGGAAACTTCCTGGATGGCTGCACGCACTGCCGTAAGAGCCCTTTCGTTGTCCCAGGTGACGTTGTCAGGAAGGCCCTCCCTGCGGGCCGGATAGCAGCTTATTAGCAGCTGGAACCGCTCCTGAGGCTGCGTCTCCAGGCTTGCCGACACCTCGGCCCCGAATCCGTACGGGGCAAGATGGCTCACCAGAGTCTGCCTCAACGCCTCTGCGGCTATATCGGCAGTATAATAACTCTGCGTGGTGACCGAATACTCTGCATCCATAAGGACGTAAAGGGCAGGACTGCCGGGACCCTGTATGGTGCGGGTTCCGACTATGGGGCTGCGGTCTACGGCGACACGCGCCATGCTGCCGCGGTCTGTGTTGAAGCCGCCCAGATACTTGAGAAGCAGTTTTTTTACGACGGTCTCGTCAAGGTCTCCGGAGAGGATGAGTATACCGTCGTTTGCCCTGGCAAAACGGTCCTGGAAGTATTTGTCCGCCTTCCTTGCCGTCTCCTTCGTAAGAGCTCCGGCGCGCTTGACGGGCATATATATGAATCCAGGGCTCATCTGCATGTCCATCAGGTCCGATGCCGATGTCCGGTAGAAAGCGTCGCTGCGTGCATAGGCCTCGAATTCGGCCCAGTTGAAAGTGCGGTCTCCGGACAGGGCGAGAAGGGCCTTGAGAAGGAAGGACAGGCGGGAGGTGGGGGCCTCTCCGTTGATATTCATGCTGTATACGCCCACATGGGTGTTCATGGTCACGCCTTTTGCCTTGACAAGGTCATGGAAGGCGCTGCAGGAAAGGCCGCCGGCATCGTACATAGAGAGCATCGGCGCAATGTATCCTCCTTCTCCCTGAAGCAGATTGTCGATGGAGGAAAGGCCTCCGTTCATGATGAAGCAGTAATTGAACATGCCGCTTCCCGGAATCTGTTTGTATGCGACACGCATCCCGTTGGAGAAGGTCCATAGTTTGCCGCCGGAGACGGGTTCGGCCTTTTCGCTCTTGAGCCTTATCCTGGGGGTAGACCTTTCCATCCCCAGAGTGTCCTTCGAATGCCATGTGTAGTCCTTTCCGGAAGGGGTGATGGAGCCGTAAAGATAGGCCAGGTTATAGTAGAACAGGGCTTCGTCCTTGTCAAGGGTATCGGCAAGGGTATACTCGAGGCTGAGGTTGGAAAGCTGCTCCAGAAGGGCGGAGGAGAAACGGTTGAAAAGGCGCGTCTGGGTGGAATCGGCAACGTTTTTCCTGGAAAAGAGGGTGAGGTCTTCCGTCCGCGGAGAGAGCGGGGAGCCGTAGAGGAAATGGGAGATGCAGCGGTCAACGTCCTCTTCGCGGGAAGGGGTGGCCTTAGCCCTTTTCATGAAAGACGGGAGGAGGGTGTTCTTCGCATCGGAAAACTCGCTTTCGCTCACGCCGAAGGAGTCCAGTTCCGCAAGGGTGGAAGACACGGTGCGCATGGCCGCATCGACAAATTCCGGAGAAGTGCCGATTGTTACGGTATACCGCTCATCCCCGGCGGAATTGAAGCTGGTGGCGGCGCTGTACCTCAGATATGCCACCGGAATTCCGGCATCCCTGAGGTTTCTGTCCAGCCGGTGGCCGATAACGGCCCGGAACTCCTCGGCAAGGATGTCCGTCACCAGGAACTGCGGGGTGTTCATCAGATGATAAGGGGTTCTTGCCGATGTATATGAGATGCTTATCTCAGAAACCTTTCTGCCGGGCTCGGTTTTTAGCGTCACTACCGGCGCCGGGGACGGTTCCCAAATATAGTCCGGTATGTGGGCCTCCTTGACCAGTATCCTCGGGACAAGCATGGAGAAGATGTCCATCTTCTTCTTGAGTTCCACCTGGTCAATGTCGCCGCATACGATGATTGCCTGTTCCGAGCGGGACTGCGCTATCTGGTCAAAGGTGAAAAGCAGGGTGGAATCCAGCACCTCCGGCCTGTAAAAAGCTATGTTCTCGTATCTGAAAACCGTAGAACCGTCATTGTCGGACATGTATCCGTCGTGGCGGGGCGCTATCTTCATGCGGGAAAAGAAACCGGGACGGAGAGACCGCCTTGCTTCTTCCGAAGGCGCCTCATCCCTGCGGACAACGGCAATGTCGGCATATCCTTTTGCCGAAGGATTGGATACCATATAGTACGTAACACCGCATCCCAGGGTGCCTTTTGTGATCCTTGAATCGACTGGCAGAGTGGGAAGACCTGCCGCTGGCACGGAAATTGAATTTAATGCCAGGGCCAGTGATATTACGACTGTTTTAAAAAAAATTGTCATATTGCCGGTGCAAAAATACAACATTATTTGCTATTTTTGCAAATTAGTGGTGTTATTCCGGTTTGGAACTTTTTGCCAACCTATGAATCTAAACGAATAAAACTTATACGAAAATGAAAAAGGTATCAGTAGTTATCGCCGCTTTCATCGCAGCCGCAGCCGTTGCATCCGCACAGGATTACAACGCAGGAATTGAAGCTTTCAACGCAGGCGCAACCGCACTGCAGACCAGTAAGACAGAAGCCCTGGGCAGCTTCCGTGCAGCTCTCACCCAGTTTGAAGCATGCGAAGAAGAGGAAGCCGCAGAAATGGTGGCAAAGTGCAAGGAGATCATCCCTGAAACTATTCTCTCCATTGCAAAAGAACAGATCAACGGTTCGGAATACGACAACGCTCTCACAACTTTGGCAGAGGCTGTTGCAGTAGCAAAGGAATACGGTATTGAGAACACCGCAACTGAGGCCAAGGAACTTATTCCCAACGTCTATATGAGAAAGGGTTCCACCCTCATCAAGGAAAAGAACTTCGCAGATGCGGTTGCAGCTTTCAAGGAAGTTGTAAACCTCGAACCGGACAACGGACAGGCTTTCCTTCTCCTTGGTCAGGCTACCCTCCAGACCGGTGATGCAGATGCAGCTGTCGAGGCCCTCAAGAAGGCTTCCGAGCTCGGCCAGGAAGCAAAGGCCGGAAAACTCATCGCCAACACCTACCTCAAGAAAGGCCAGGCCCTCCTCAAGGCAGGCAAGAACGCAGATGCAATTGCAGCACTTGAAGAATCCAACAAGTATGTAGAAAGCGCAAACGCCTACAAGCTCATTGCAAGCGCACTCACCAAGAGCGGCAAGACCCAGGATTCCATCGCAGCATACAAGAAGTATCTCGAGATTTCCCCGAATGCAAAAGACGCTGCAGACATCATCTTCACCATCGCCGCAACAGCCCAGAAGGCAGGCGACAAGGCAACAGCCAAGGAATTCTACCAGAAGCTTGAAGGCAGCAAGTACGCAGCTCAGGCAGAGGCTCAGCTCAAGACCCTCTAAAGCTTGAAAACGCTCGAACTGCTTTCTCCCGCAAGGACAGCGGACATCGGCATTGCAGCAATAGACTGCGGTGCCGATGCCGTCTATATAGCAGGCCCCTCTTTCGGCGCACGCCAGGCCGCAGGCAATTCAATCGAAGACATCGCCCGCCTCTGCCGATACGCCCACCGTTTCGGCGCAAGGATCTACGCAACGGTTAACACCATACTCTATGACGATGAACTGTCCTCTGCGGAGGCTCTGGTAAAAGACCTTGGCGCCGCCGGAGTTGACGCGCTCATCGTGCAGGACCCCGCGGTTCTGAAACTGGCGGAAGGGCTTGGAATGGCATTGCACGCATCTACGCAATGCGCGGTAAGGACTCCGGAGAAGGCAAAGTTCACAGAAAGCCTCGGGTATGGAAGAATCGTCCTGGAAAGGCAGATTTCGATAGAAGACATCAAGGCCATAAGGGATGCCGTAGATGCAGAAATCGAGTTTTTCGTTCACGGGGCACTTTGCGTCTCATACAGCGGCCAGTGCTATCTTTCAGAGTATCTTACAGGGCGCAGCGCCAACCGGGGAGAATGCGCCCAGGCATGCCGCAGCCTTTATAACCTGGAAGACGCAAATGGGCGTGTAATAATGAAGAATACTCCCCTGCTGTCCCTCAGGGACCTCAAACTTTACGGCAAACTGGAAGAGCTTGCCGGCGCAGGGGTCTGTTCATTCAAGATTGAAGGGCGCCTCAAAGGCGTGAATTACGTTAGAAACGTAGTGAAGGCATATTCCGAAGCGCTGGACGCCCTTGTGGAAAAACACCCCGGAGAGTATCGGCGCTCATCATTCGGACGGGTAACCGGAGGCTTTGTCCCGGACCTTGACAAAACCTTCAACCGCGGCTATACCGAACTGTTCGCCGACGGCACCAGATGCAGCTGGAGAAGCACCGGAGGAGGAGAATTCATCGGCATTGTAAAGACAATGACAAGAAGCGGCTTCATCCTTGAACCGGCCGCCAGGGGGATAAGCCTTTCAAACGGGGACGGTTTCACCTTCACCGCAAAGGACGGAAGCTCGGTAGGATTCCGGGCCGATGAAGCTGAAGGCTTCTCCGTCAAGTGCAAAAACGTCCAGGGACTGGCCCCGGGAGTGAAACTGTACCGCAACCTTTCTGCCGCATTCGAGAAAGCTGCAGAGGCTTCCCTGCCGGTGAGGCTGATTGAAGTTGCACTGAATGTGAGCATTGCGGATGGCGTCATTTCAATCGAAGCAGTCTCCGAAGACGGCAGACACGTATCTGTCCGGGAAAGAGTAAATGCAGAAGCCGCCCTCAAGCCTTCACTTATGCTTGAAAGCATGAGAAACCAGCTTTCAAAGAGGAGCACGCCTTACAGTTTCAGGCTCGAATCCCTCGACGCACAGGGCGATATTCCTTTCCTTACGGTTTCATACATAAACGGGCTCAGAAGGTCCATAGCCGAAGAACTTGAGCGTATCCCCGTAACAGCGCTTCCTCTGAGAACTGCCAAGGCCGACCCCACCGTCAAAGCCCCGTCGGAACTCACCTACAAGGCGAATATCGCAAACCGCATAGACAGGGAGATATACTCGTCCAGAGGCGCTTCCAAGCTTGAAGACGCCTATGAAATCACGCACAGGATCGGGGCGGAACTCATGCGAAGCAAATACTGCGTCCGCCATGAACTGGGACTGTGCCCCAAACAGAAAAAGGGCCTGAAACCAGACCCTCTGTATCTTGAAAACACCGGTCGCAGACTAACCCTGAGATTCCACTGCGCCGATTGTGAAATGACCGTGGAAGCCTAGTCCCTTCCGGTATAACTCGTGCTTTTGAAGTCCTTTACCCAGACCTGGCGCTCGATGGGTTCGTCCAGGGAAATCATCGTATCGGTAGACTGGATATAGGGAATCTTCTGGATTGTATTGAGAAGCACTTCCATAAGATGGTCGTTATCCAGGCAGAACAGTTTTGCGAGTATGGCGAAACGGCCGGTTACAAAATGACACTCGACTATTTCGGGGATCTTCTTTAAATTTGAAATCACCTCGGGATACTTGGTGGATTCCGAGAGTGAAATGCTCACGAATGCACACACATTGAGACCAAGTGCCTGAGGTTTCACAAGAAGACGTGAGCCGGCAATGACGCCATTGGCTTCCAATCTCTTGACTCTCTGATGTATAGCCGCTCCGGAAACGCCGCACTCACGGGCAATCTCGAGGAATGGCATACGGGCGTTTTTTACCAGAAAGGAAAGAATCTTCTGGTCTATTTCGTCAATGTGGTAACTGGGCATAGCACTTACAGTTTATAAGTTTTGTAAGTGCAAAAATAATAAAAAATTTTATTTCCTCCTATTTCTGGAGTTTTTTCCAGTGGGTTCAGAATTCGCAATTATCGTTTTGCATTCATTTTCAGAGAGTGCCGCGGCTTCTTTGCCCTTTGGAATTCTGTAATTGGAATCCCCGGCCTTGATGTAGGGGCCGTAGCGTCCGTCGACAATCTTGATGTCTCCGTAATCGGCGATAATCACGGGGCCGGCAGGCTTGGAGGCCACTTCTGAAATCAGCGCTTCGCACTCCTGCAGGGTTATTTTCAGAGGATCCTTTCCGCGGGGCAGTTTCACATTCTTGTCTCCGTACTTGAGATAAGGGCCGAAACGTCCCTTTGTGGCGATAACCTCAACGCCGGCGATTTCACCAACCTTGCGAGGCAGTTCAAGCAACTTGAGAGCCTCTTCCAGCGTAAGATTCTCTATCAGCTGGTCCTTGCCGAGGGATGCGCTCTGGCGGTTTTCGCCTTCTCCCTTCTGCACATAGGCGCCAAACTTGCCGAATGAAGCTATGACCTTTTCTCCGTCGGGCGCAACGCCTATTTCCCGCGTTATGCGGTTATAGGTCTTGTCTGCCATTACGGCGTTTACGTGCTTGTGGAAAGGGGCGTAGAATTCGTCCAGAACCCCGGTCCAGGGAATCTTTCCCTCCGCCACCTTGTCAAAGTCTTCCTCGATGGTAGCCGTGAAATCGTAATCGAGAATGTCGGCAAAATTGCCCACCAGATAATCCGTAACCACAAGGCCGAGTTCCTGGGGAAGGAGTTTTCCCTTTTCGGCACCAACGGTTTCAGTTTTGGCCGATGTCTTTATCCTGCCGCCTTCAAGCGTAAGGTTCGTGACCTTGAAGGACTGGCCTTCCTTGTCTCCTTTTACGGCATATCCCCTGCCTCGCGTGAGGGTATCCACGGTTGCAGCATAGGTTGAAGGACGGCCGATTCCAAGTTCCTCCATCTTCCGCACCAGGGTTGCCTCGTTGTAACGGACCGGCGGCTGGGTGAACTTGCACTGTGCGCTTACAGTCTTGTCAATGACGACGTCTCCGGGATTGAGTTCGGGAAGGATCTGCTCTGCCGATGCATCGGCGGGTTCGTCGTCACGGCCTTCCAGATATACGGCCATAAAGCCGTCGAACATGATCTGGACAGACTGGAGGCTGTATTTTTCAGGCCTGTGGTCCTGAGCCACCTTCATGGTTGTGTTCATCACGCGGCTTTCCGCCATCTGGGAAGCCACGGTGCGTTTCCAGATAAGGTCGTAAAGCTTTTTCTCCTGAGGCGTACCCTCGATGGTGACGTTCTCTATAAAGGTAGGGCGGATAGCCTCATGCGCTTCCTGTGCCCCCTTTGACTTTGTATGATACTGGCGGAAGTGATAGTAATTCTCGCCGTAATTGGACAGGATGTAGTCCTTGGCAGTTCCAAGGGCGAGGGATGACAGGTTTGTCGAGTCCGTTCTCATATAGGTTATGAGACCGCGTTCATAGAGGCTCTGTGCGACCCTCATGGTTGTGGAAACCGGGAAGCGGAGCTTGCGGGACGCTTCCTGCTGAAGGGTGGATGTGGTGAAAGGCGGTGCCGGATAGCGTGTGCCTTCCTTTTTCTCCACTGAATCTATAAAATACTTTGCGCCGATGCTGTCCTTCAGGAACGCTTCCGCCTCTTCAATGGAAGTGAAACGGTTTTCCAGGGTGGCTTTCATGGAGGCTCCGGACTTTTCGGAAACGAACACGGCCTCAACCTTATAGAAAGATTTAGGCTTGAAGCCCATGATTTCCTTCTCCCTGTCTACAATAAGACGGAGGGTGACGCTCTGGACGCGTCCTGCAGAGAGCTTCGGCTGGATTTTCCTCCAAAGGATGGGAGAGAGTTCAAAACCCACGAGACGGTCCATCACGCGGCGGGCCTGCTGGGCATTGACAAGATTCATGTCGATGTCACGGGGATTCTCTATCGCATTCAGGATTGCCTTCTTGGTGATTTCGTGGAAAGCGATGCGGCGGGTCTTTTCGGAAGGGAGGCCGAGAGTCTCTTTAAGATGCCAGGAAATTGCTTCTCCCTCACGGTCTTCATCGGAGGCAAGCCATACCATGGGAGCTTCCTCAGACATCTTTTTCAGGTCGGCGACTACCTTTTTCTTTCCGGCAGGTATTACATATTCAGGAGCAAAGCCATGCTCGACGTCTACGCTGAGCTTGTGCTCTTCCAAATCCCTGATGTGTCCTATGGATGCCTTGACAAGATAATCGTCTCCCAGGAATCTCTGAATTGTCTTTGCCTTCTCGGGCGATTCGACTATGACCAATTGTTTTCCCTTCATAACTCTTTTCGACCGGTTTGTTCGGTTTTCTTTTGCAAAGTAACGAAGATTTAAGGCAAATTTCCAAATTTTCTGCTTAATTTTGTAAACTGGATTTTTAGCAAGACTTTAGTCTTGTTCAGGAAATAATTTTTTTGCCGATGACAGACAAAACCAGAAAAAAAATAACCCTTTGGTTCTGGATCATACTCGTAGCTCCGTTCGTGGCTTTGGGCATCCTGCTGGCGCTGGTATGGGCCTTTGCAGACATTCCCTCGCTGGAGGAACTTGAAAACCCTGATTCCAAACTTGCGACGCAGGTTATTGCCGACGGTGGCGAGATACTCACCACCTACCATATAGAAAACCGTACATTCGTAAGCTATGACGAACTTGCCCCGTCACTGATCCAGGCCGCCGTAGCTACGGAAGACAAACGCTTCTACAAGCACTCCGGAGTAGACTTCCAGTCCCTTGGAAGGGTGCTCTTCAAAACCCTCCTTTCCAGGGATTCCTCACAGGGCGGCGGCTCCACCATTACTCAGCAGCTCGCAAAGACGCTCTACCCCAGGCGCCCCGGCGTAGGCAAGATAGGAATGGTATGGATCAAACTCAAGGAGTGGATTACAGCCATCAAACTGGAACGCAACTACACCAAGGAAGAGATAGTTGACATGTACCTCAACGCAATCTTCTTCGGCTCCAATTCCTACGGCATCTCTTCGGCGGCAAACCTCTTCTTCGGAAAGCATCCTTCGGAGCTCAATCCGGAAGAGAGCGCCGTACTTGTGGGCATGGTCAACAAGCCCACAAGGTACAATCCATCCATCAATCCGGATCATGCCCTCAAGCGCCGCAACCTGGTACTGAGCCGCATGAAAGACATGAAGTACCTCACCAAGGCCGAATGCGATTCCCTGCAGGCCCTGCCCATCACCCTCCATACCCGCCAAGGAGACCGCACCACCGGAGTGGGCCCCTACTTCAGGGACATGCTGAGGCGCACCATGAATGCCACCAAGCCCAAGAAGTCTTCCTACTATACACCTGAAGACTATCAGGTAGACTCGCTTCTCTGGGCAGAGGATCCGCTCTACGGCTGGCTCAACAAGAATTTCAAGTCCGACGGCTCCAAGTACGACCTCGACCGTGACGGCCTCCGCATCTACACTACAGTAAATATCAAGATGCAGCGCTATGCAGAGGAAGCCGTGGCCGAACACCTTGGCAAAGACCTCCAAAAGGCCTTCGACAGGGAACTCAAGTACCGCAGGAATCCCCCCTTCATGGCCGACACTGACAAGAAAGTCATCGAAACCACCCTGAAACAGGCCCGCAAGTGGAGTGACCGCACCCGCATGATGAAGGCATCCGGCCACTCAGATTCAGAAATCGAGGCCTCGTTCAAGGAGAAGACCAAGATAAGGGTATTCACATGGGATAAGCCCGGCTACATTGACACGCTCATGACTCCGGACGATTCCATCCGCTACTACAAGTCCTTCTTCAGGGCAGCCTTCATGGCCATTGAACCCGGAACCGGACACATCAAGGCATACGTGGGCGGTCCGGACTACCGCTACTTCAAGTACGACAACGTCCGTCAGGGACGCCGCCAGGTTGGATCCACGGTGAAACCCTTCATCTACACCCTTGCGATGGAGTCGGGAATGACGCCGTGCGACCCTGTCCAGAACTCTCCGGTTGTAATCGTCATCAACAACCAGGGAGACACATGGAGCCCTCAGGACCCCCATGCCGACGACACCATGGTAGACCTCGCCTGGGGTCTTGCCCACAGTTCGAACTCCGTATCGGCATACCTCATGAAGCAGCTTGGACCGGAATCCATGGTTTCCATGATGAGGAAAATGGGCATAGGCGGCTATGTAGACCCCGTAGTATCGCTTTGCGTGGGCTCTGCAGACCTGTGCGTATATGACATGGTAACGGCATACAACACCTTCCCTTCGGGAGGCACATATACCAGCCCCATCTTCGTCACCCGCATAGAGGACAGTGAAGGAAACATCCTCGGATCATTCAGCGACAGGAAGCACGAGGTGCTTTCCCAGAAGGCCACGGCCGAGATGATCAGCATGATGAAGGGCGTCGTGGATTACGGAACAGGTATCAGGCTTCGCCTCAAATACGGCCTCAAGGGCCAGATTGCAGGCAAGACCGGAACCACCAACGACAACTCCGACGGCTGGTTCATCGGCTATACCCCGAAGATTACCGCCGGCGTGTGGGTGGGTGCCGAAGACCGCTACGTCCACTTCTCCAACAACAGCCTTGGCCAGGGGGCGAACATGGCCCTGCCGATATGGGGCCTGTGGATGAAGAAAGTCCTTGCCGACGGCACCCTGGGCATATCCGACAGCGACGTCTTCCCCGAAAGCATAGGCAGTTACCACTGCGCCGCTGAAGAAGAGGACACCGCGCCCGAAAAATCCGACCTTGAGAATTATTATTTTGAATAATGGCTAAATATCAGTCAGTTGCAGTTATTTACGGCAGCGATTCCTCAGAGTGGGAAGTTGCCTGCCGCAGCGGAGAATTCGTCGCATCCCGCATCGACGAATACAAGTATGACGTGTACGAGATTTTCGCCCGTTTCGGGCAGTGGAAGCTCGTTGCGATGCGAAGGGCTAATTCCATGAGAAGCCCCTTCCCCGAAGGTGCACAGCCCGAGGTGGACAAGACCGACTTCTCCGTCATGGTCCTTGGAGAGAAAGTGAAGTTCGACTTCGCCTATATCATGCAGCACGGTGCCCCGGGTGAAACCGGCCTCCTCCAGGGCTACCTGGAGATGCTTGGAGTGCCGCATTCAAGCTGCAGCGCCTTCGTGACCACGGTGGCTTTCGACAAGTATTCTTGCAAGAGTTACCTCCGCGGGGCAGACTACGTAAAACTGTCGCCCGACGCTTTCATCCGTCAGGGAGACGACGTAGAGGCCTTCAGCAAAAAGACGGTTGAAAAACTTGGACTGCCCCTTTTCGTAAAACCCACGAACGGAGGCTCAAGCTTCGGCATAACCAAGGTGGAAAAGGCCGACGACCTCCCCGCAGCGGTAAGGTATGCCTTCACTGAAGGAGACACCGTAATCGTAGAAGCCGCTATCAAGAGCGAGCATGAACTGACTTGCGCAGTATATAACGGTAAAGACGGGATCAAGGCTCTTCCGGTGATTGAAATCATATCCGAGACAGGCTGGTTTGACTATGATGCCAAGTACAACGGCCTCAGCCAGGAAGTATGCCCCGCCCAGATTCCCGACGAACTCGCAAAACGGATTCAGGATATCTCGGTAAGGATATATAAGCATCTGGGTTGCAAAGGCCTCGTGAGGATGGATTACATATCGGCACCGGATGGCATTTATTTCCTGGAAGTGAACATCATCCCCGGAATGACCAATGCCTCCCTCGTTCCCAAGATGGTGCGTGCGGCAGGCATGGACTTCACCGGATTCCTTTCTGAAATAATCGAGAACGCCTGATGCTCCTTGCCGATTTTCTCAAACAGGGAGTAGCCGCCCTTGAGCCCCTGTACCCTACAGCCGAGGCCCGGAACATAGTACTGATGCTGTGCGAAGAGCTTATCGGAACCAAGAGTTATACCCATATAGTCGAACCCCAGTACGAGATAGACAAGAAGTGCGTACAACCCCTCGCTGAGGCCCTTCTGCGCCTCCAGAGCGGGGAGCCCATCCAGTATGTCACCGGCAAATGCGAGTTCTGCGGCCGCACCTTCAGGGTCAATTCGGATGTGCTGATTCCAAGGCCTGAAACCGAACTCCTCGTAAGGGAGGCCATAAAGATTGCCGACAGGACAAAGCGCATGCGCATTCCATACGGCAAAACCGCAGAACCTGTGAGAGTCCTTGACCTGTGCACGGGAAGCGGCAATATAGCATGGTCGCTCGCACTGTCCGTCCCCGGCGCCAGAGTGGTAGGCGTGGACATCTCAGAAAAAGCCCTCGAAGTGGCCCGAAGCCAGGATTTCTCCTCCGAGCTCAAGGCGGCCGGAGCCCTTGCCCCTACTTTTGTCGCCGCCGATATCCTCGATACCGAGCAGCCTTTCAACTACGGGCAGTTCGACCTCATCCTCTCCAACCCTCCCTACATCATGGAGAAGGAGAAGCCCCAGCTCCGGCGCAATGTGCTGGACTACGAACCGGAAACCGCGCTGTTCGTTCCCGACGACGACCCGCTCCTCTACTACAAGGCTATCGCCAGATGGTCCGACAGATTCCTCTCTCCCGAAGGGAAAGGCCTCACCGAAATCAACGAGATCCTGGGCAACGAAACCCGGGATGTCTTTGCCGGGATAGGGTTCTCCCAGTCGGAACTGGTCAAGGACTTCTATGACAAAAACCGCTTCGTCTTCTATATGAAATAGCGGTTTTGTCAACGTTTTTACATTAAAACCATTGACAAAATTTTTGAAAAATCGCCCCTGTAGACTCCTGCAGGGGCTTTTTCATACCTTTATCCGTTTCACCTTTGCGTACACGGATAACTATTCTGTACTTTGCAGGAAGGAAACGGGAACTAATGCCCGCAGAAGAAAATGAAAAGATTGATTGTTCCAATTGTCGCTGCAGTGCTGATGGCGTCGGGCTGCAGGAAAGAAGCAGCCACTGAACCTGTTCCGGTGCCGGACAACGGTTATTTCACCCTTGAGGATGTATCCCGGCTGCTTGGATCTGTCCCTATCGGCAGGGAGCAGGTGGGGGAAGTGCATGATGCCGTGACGGCATCGGCAGGAAACGGCTATGATGATGAATACCTTATGAGGGATGTGTTCGCATCTCCCGGGGCGGGGATCGGCAGCTCCGGGGAATCGAAAGCCGGAAACAGATACGCGAGACCTTTGCGTGATCTGCTGAGGGAGGCCGTCACCATCACCAAGGCAGGCGGCGGAAATGAAGATTTCCTGGATGCCCTGGCCGAATCCGACGTACAGATTTACTGGCCGTTTTCGGATTCATGGGACGGGCAGCAGATGCCGGTCATAACCTTCGACCCCGGAGACTTTTCCGAGACCAACTGGGGTTATACGCCTTCCGGAGAGAAAGTGCTGGTAGATGAGCAGATGGCCTCCGAAAGGCCGGTATGGGTGGTCAGCCGCAATGCCGATTCAGAATACACCTCTCTCGAGATGCTGCGCAGACAGGACCCTTCCTGGGGCCATGGCGGAGGTGACATCCTGGTAGGAACCAAAGCCGGAGATTCAATGAAGACGCTTATCCTGAGGTCTTTCAAGGCAAACAGGCAATATGACAGCTGGTTTGCCGGAGCGAGCGAGTTCTTCGTAAAGGTTGGCTCCGTAGAAGATTTCACAGCCTCCACTGAACCGGAACTGAGGGTATATCAGCCCTTTGTGACAGATTTCATGATAGTCGTAAGGAGGAGCCAGATCAAAGAGATACAGCCGTTCAACGCAATCCTGATATCGGAATGGACCGACGGGCTGCAGAACTGCGCGCTAATGATACTGGAGGATGACGGCGGCACGCGTACGAGTTGGAAGACATCGGCAACCGTAAAATACAATTCCAAGGTTTACGGAGTGGAGATAGACATCCCCATGAACCAGCGGGACGATATAGTCTGGAGAGGGTCGCTCACCCGCGGATTCATAGAAAAGAACTCAGGAAAGACGGTGAGACTGGGCGACGTCGAACTGGTGCTGGAACTTATCTGAGCAGCAGCTTTGCCAGCTCCAGGTCTTCCGGTGTGGTGATTTTTATGTTGGTCCGCTCACCAAGTATGCAGGTCACGGGAATTCCGAAACGGGATGCCACGGAAGCATCGTCAGTGAAGCTGGTGTCATAGCCCTGGGTATAGGCCTTCCGGAGAAGTTCGGAATGGAAAATCTGAGGGGTCTGGGCTCCCCAGACGCGGCTGCGGTCAACGGTCTCCCGGCTCACGGCAAGAGTGCCGTCTTCGTTCCTGTCCAGGACCTTCAAGGTGTCGAAACTGGGGACTACGGGAATCACTGCGGGAGCGTCCTCGGACGCTTCGAACAATTCCCTTATCTTTGCCGCGCTCACAAGGGGGCGCACAGCGTCATGGACAGCCACGGAAACGCCGTCCGGTACATGCTCAAGGGCGTTTTTGACTGAATGGAATCTCGTAAAACCGCCGGCCACAAGCTTTTGCGGGCAGGTAAATCCGTCGCGGGCACACATGCGCCTCCAGTCCTGGATACTGCCCTGCGGAAGAACGGTTATGACATGTATATCCGGGACCGCCTCCATGAAACGCTCTATGGTAAGGCGAAGTATCGGTTTCCCGTCAAGAAGGAGAAACTGTTTGGGGACATCCGCTCCCATACGCACGCCTGAACCGCCGGCGGATACTACCAGATATTTATTTCGGGTCATAGTGTAAATTCTTTATGCGAATATAAGATTTTTTCGCTAAATTTACACGATAATACAGTATTAGATACTTAGACCCACACAAATATGGCATTCCGCTTTTTGAATCAAGAACTGGCCATGGACCTCGGCACGGCGAACACGGTCATTTTCCAGAATGACCAGATTGCCCTGGACGAACCGTCCATCGTCGCAATAGACAACCAGACCGGCAAATGCATCGCCCTTGGCCAGAAAGCCAAGCTCATGCATGAGAAGACCAACCCGGGCATCAAGACCGTGCGTCCCCTCAGGGACGGCGTCATCGCAGACTTCAACGCTGCAGAGATGATGATCCGCGGTTTCATCCGTCAGGTCAACTCCCGCCACAAGAGCCTTTTCGCTCCAAACCTCAAGCTCGTGGTCGGCATTCCTTCCGGCTCCACCGAAGTTGAGATCAGGGCTGTCCGTGACTCTTCCGAACATGCCGGCGGCAGGGACGTTTACCTTATCTACGAACCCATGGCCGCAGCCCTCGGTATCGGCCTCGACGTCGAAGCGCCTAAAGGCAACATGGTAGTCGACATCGGAGGCGGCACCACGGAGATCGCCGTCATCTCCCTCGGCGGCATAGTCCAGCAGGAATCAATCCGCGTTGCGGGTGACGTCTTCACGGCCGATATCCAGAACTACCTCCGTCAGCAGCACGTGATTAAAGTCGGTGAGACCACCGCAGAACGCATCAAGATAGCCGTCGGTTCCGTCATCCCTCAGCTTGACGTAGAGCCCGAACCCTTCCTCGTCCGCGGTCCAAACCTCATGACAGGCCACCCTGTAGAGGCCCTCATCCCCTATCAGGAAATCGCACACTGCCTTGACAAGTCCATCGCCCGCCTTGAGACCGCAATCCAGCAGGTTCTGGAGCAGACTCCTCCGGAGCTCTACTCAGACATCGTAGAGAACGGTATCTTCCTCAGCGGAGGCGGCGCCCTCCTGAGAGGTCTCGACAAGCGTCTCTCCGAGAAGGTGAACATCCCGTTCCACGTAGCGGAAGACCCTCTTCGCGCCGTGGCCCGCGGTACCTGCATCGCCCTCAAGAATACGGACAACTACTCATTCCTCATGCGCTAAGCCATGAAGCGTCGCGCCTGGCTTCCTGCAGCAATTTCACTCGCGGTCTTCATCCTTTTGGAGATCGCGTCGCTGCATATTCTCTCTCGCAATGCAGAGTTGCAGAGGGTATGGATAGCCAGGGGTGCACACGGCGTCATGGGAGCCGTATGGGGAAGCACCCAGTCCATTGCCGAATACTTCTCCCTGAGGTCCAAGAACAGGCAGCTTGCCCAGGAGAATTTCCTGCTGCACAAAGAGCTTGGAGAAGCCAGGGAACGTCTGCACCAGGCCGGAATAGACAACATGGAAGTCCAGACCGCCCGCGGGTTCGAATTCATTCCCGCAGAGGTGGTCAAGATAAGCCGTAAAAAGCAGCACAACTATCTGATTCTCAACCGCGGATTCGAGGACGGCATCCAGGAGAAATCCGGAGTCATAACTCCCGGAGGAGTTGTGGGCATAGTGGACGCCGTGAGCGCCCACCACAGCTTCGCATTCTCTTTCCAGAACAACGACATCTCCATCAGCGCCCGCCTTGGAGAGGAAGGCGCCGTGGGACCGCTCATCTGGGACGGCCGCCATTCCAACAAGGCCGTGCTGAGAGAGATTCCGCTTCAGTACAAATTCTCTCCCGGCGACACCGTCTATACCAGCGGCCACTCTCTGATGTTCCCTCCGGACATCCCCCTTGGAACCGTAGGAGACGCTAAAATCATCAACGGCGCCACGAATGAAATCGAGGTCACGCTCTTCCAGGATTTCAAGACGATAAGATACGTCAGCGTAGTGCACAACATCGCCTTTGACGAGATAGAGGAGGCAGAGCTATGAGAAGTTCGGAATTCTGGCTTGTATACGTCCTGCTGCTCCTGGCGCAGCTTATACTGGGGAACTATTTCACGTTATCTCCATATCTCATGCTGTCGGTACTTCCCGTCATGGTGCTATGCATCCCCATCAGGGTGGGAAGCGTAGGCGCGATGATAATCGCCTTTGTTTCAGGCCTCATAGTAGACCTCCTGTCAGAAGGGGTCCTTGGCCTTAACGCACTTGCCCTCGTTCCGGTAGCATGGCTCAGGAACCCGGTTATCAGCCTCGTTTTCGGCGGTGAACTCTTTGCCCGCAAGGAAGACTTCTCCGCCACAAAGAGCGGAATCGGCAAGGTTGCCCTCGCCCTTTTCATCGCCCAGGCGATATTCACCCTTATTTACGTCTGGGCCGACGGTGCCTCCGTCCGTCCATTCTGGTTCAACGCCACGCGTTTCGGACTGTCCCTTGCAGCCGGCTTCATCCTGTCTCTTCTGGCAGTTCCCGCCCTTGCCCCGGACACCCGCCGATGAAACAGGACTACAGGCATATCCGTCTGATTATCGGCCTGGGAGCAGTAGTTCTGCTGCTTCTGGGGAAACTGTTCAGCATACAGATCCTGAGCGGAAGCTACAAGGAGGATGCAGACCGCAACTCCACCGTCTATGAGACTATCTACCCTACCCGCGGCATCATCTATGACCGGAACGGCGACATTCTGGTAGGTAACAAAGTGGCGTACGACATCATGGTGAGCCCGCGCGAAGTGAAGGAGTTCGACACTCTTGCCCTCGCCGCAGTCCTGGACGTCACACCGGAATTCATCAGGGAGAAAATGGCCGATTTCAACCGCCGCAAAAGGGCGATCGGCTTCCAGTCCGTAACCATGATGCGAACCCTCCCTGCGGAGACATACATGCGTTTCGACGAGGTGAAATACCGTTTCCCGGGTTTCAAGGGACAGGTTCGCAGTATCCGCCAGTACCCCGTCAACGCAGGCGGAAACCTCCTTGGATATGTTTCTGAAGTGAACCAGGCATACATGGACAGGCATCCCGGAGAATACCGCAGCGGAGACTACGCCGGCATGACCGGCATCGAAGCGGCAAGGGAGGCCGACCTTCGCGGCGAAAAAGGGTATCACATCTACCTCCGAAACGCCAGGAACCAGATACAGGAGCCATATATGGGCGGGGCCGAAGACAAAGAAGCCATCCCCGGGAAAGACATCGTCACGACCATCGACGCCTCGCTGCAGCAGTACGGCCAGGAACTCATGCAGAACAAGGTGGGATCCATTGTGGCCATCGAGCCCTCCACAGGCGAGATTCTGGCGCTGGTATCCTCCCCCGGCCTGGACGTGAACCAGCTTGCCGATATCGGCAAATACTACGGGGAAATAGTCTCCAATCCATACAAGCCCATGTACAACAGGGCCGTGCAGGCGTCGTATCCGCCCGGTTCGGTTTTCAAACTGGTGAACGGACTCATCGGCCTTGAAGAAGGAGTGCTGAGGCCGGAGATGATGTATCCCTGCAGCAAGGGTTATCATTTTGGCGCCGGGCACAAGCTTGGCTGCCACGCGCACAAGTCCCCCATCAACATGGAGGAATCCATAATGATGTCCTGCAATGCCTATTACTGCTATGTCCTCAAGAACATTCTTGACAACGACAAGTATGACACCGTCGCCGACGGACTTGACCACTGGCGGGAGATGGTGATGAGCTTCGGGTTCGGCAGAAAACTGGGCAGCGACTTCCCGGCCGAACTTTCAGGCAGCATTCCCTCATCCAAGACATACAACAGGGCTTACGGAAAGGGCCGGTGGAATTCCACCACGGTGATTTCCCTTTCCATCGGCCAGGGAGAAATCCTGGCTACGCCCATGCATCTTGCAAACCTGTGCGCCACCATAGCCAACCGCGGCTACTACTATATCCCTCATATCATCAAGGATTCAGAGGGGCTGGAAATTGACGCCCGGTTCAAGGAAAAGCAGTACACCATGGTCTCGCAGGAGCACTTCCCGAAGGTCATAAAGGGAATGTGGAGGGCCGTAAACTCCGGTCCCGGCGCCGGCGGTACCGCCTGGATTGCCCATATCGACTCACTGGACGTATGCGGAAAGACTGGCACGGCGCAGAATCCGCGCGGAGCAGACAACTCCGTGTTCATCTGCTTTGCGCCTATGGACAATCCCAAGATAGCCATAGCCGCTTATGTCGAGAACGGCGGCTTTGGAGCAACATACGCGGCACCGATGGCGTCGCTCATGGTAGAGAAATATTTGAAAGGAGAGACCTCCCGCCCCGCCCTGGAAAAGCGTATGAAGGAGGCCGATTTAATGGCAAGGGTCAAACGTGATTGAACCTAATTCACATCAGAGAGGACTGAGGCAGTCCATAGACTGGGCACTCATCGCAGTGTACCTCCTGCTGGTTTTTATCGGCTGGATAAACATCTATGCCTCAATTCATTCCACTGATCCGGCTTCCATTTTTGACTGGAGCGCCAGAAGCGGCAAGCAGTTCATCTGGATGCTTACGGCGTTCTTCCTGGCCGTCATGATACTGTTTGTGATACCGCCAAAACTGTGGGAGGGGCTGTCGATACCGATGTATCTGGGGGTGCTGGTGCTGCTTGTGGCGGTGATATTCCTGTCGAAGGACGTCAAGGGTTCCCATTCGTGGTTCGAACTGGGCCCAGTCAAGTTCCAGCCGGCAGAAATTTCCAAGATAACGACATCGCTTCTGCTGGCGCTGGTAATGAGTCAGCAGAACTATAAGATAACACGTTGGAAGGACTTTTTCCTTACGGTAGCGATTATCGGCCTGCCCATGCTCATAATTGTCGCCGAAAGCGAAACCGGAAGCGCCCTGGTGTACATCGGATTCATTTTCGTGCTGTACAGGGAGGGGCTTTCCGGGTGGTGGCTGGCCCTTTTCGGCATGGTGATAGCGCTGTTTATCGGCACGCTAACGGCAGGGGCATACTGGTCTATCGTAGGACTGGGGGGCATTCTGGCGCTGAGTTCAGCGTTCATGGGACCGTCCAAAGAGTTCTGGAGGAGGCTCGGCATCGGCCTTGGATTTGTGCTGCTTATGTCTTTGCTGCCGGGAGTGATTTCGCACCTGGGAGATGCCGTATCGGCCAAAATGGCATTTCTTGAGAACCGGGTGTGGGTTCCGGTGGCCGGTGAGAAAGGCGGCTATTTCTGGAGTTTCCTTGCCGATATAAAGCCGGTTTACATTGTTCTGGCGGTGACTCTTCCGGCCGTGCCTGTCCTTTTGTGGAAGGCATATCAGAAGAAGGATTCCTTCCTTGCCATCGCAGTGGGGGCATTCATCTTAGGTGTGGCGCTGGTGTTCTCTACGGACTACATTTTCCAGAATGTGCTTCAGCCTCATCAGAGGGGTCGTATAGAGGTGCTGCTTGGGCTCAAGGAAGACCTTGCAGGAGTCGGGTACAATGTGAACCAGAGCAAGATTGCCATCGGCTCTGGCGGGATGTTCGGGAAAGGATTTTTGCATGGGACACAGACCACGTTCGGCTTTGTTCCGGAGCAGTCGACAGACTTCATTTTCTGCACTGTGGGCGAGGAATGGGGGTTCTTCGGATGCCTTGTCGTGATACTCTTGTATGTGTTTTTGATAATACGGCTCATCCTGGATGCAGAAAAGTGCAGGTCTTCGTTCACGAGGATATATGGATACTGCGTGGCTGCCTGCGTGTTCATGCATCTTTTCATAAACGTTGGTATGACCATCGGCCTTATGCCTGTAATTGGAATACCCCTGCCGCTGCTGTCATACGGCGGCTCCTCGCTGTGGGCGTTCACTATACTGATATTCATTTTCCTTGCTCTCTACCGCGATGAGAAAAAGTACTTTTAAACGGGTTCTCATAACAGGAGCGTCCAGCGGAATCGGATTCGATGCGGCACGCGCTCTTGCGCAGGCCGGATATGAGGTTTTCGCTGCGGCCCGAAGAGTGGCCTTGATGGAACCGTTAAGGGAGTTCGGGGTTACACCGGTGAAACTGGATGTGACTTCGCCTGATTCTATTGCCGCATGTCTTTCTGTTGCGGGAGATATTGACGTGCTGGTGAACAATGCGGGGTATGGCTATTTCGGCCCAATCGAATGCGTGCCTATGGATGAAGCACGGAGGCAGCTGGAAGTGAACCTTTTCGGCCTCGCAGAACTTTGCAAGGCTGTTTTGCCCGGAATGCGGGTTCGTGGAAACGGCCGGATAATCAATATCAGTTCTGTTGCAGGGAAGGCGGCCATGAACTTTGGCGGATGGTACAATGTGTCCAAGTTCGCCGTGGAGGCATTTTCTGATGCACTGAGGATTGAGATGCAGCCGTTTGGCATTTCCGTCGTTCTGATTGAGCCCGGCACCATCAAGACCGCCTGGGGTGATATTGCCGCCGATCATCTTGCCACCTGCGTTGCCGGAAGCGCGTATGAGGATGCCGGGCATCGGCAGGCCGCCGTAATGCACAAGGGGTACTCGCTGAACGCCATGTCGGCACCGTCTGTGGTCACAAAGGCAATAGTGCGTGCCGTTACTTCTTATCGGCCTCGCACACGGTACCGCCCGGGCCGTGGAGCTACGTCCATAGTGTTCTGGCATGCCGTCCTCCCCGTCCGCTGGTGGGACGCCCTGGTACGGCAGCTTTCCGCCCCCTGGCTCGCACGCTTCGCTTCCCGGCTGTAAAACGATTACGGCTGGGGACCAGGACTTGCTTTGCACAAGGTGTCATTTCCTTAGCGGGACCTTGTGCACAATTCGCAATCTCACACCATATAACGTTCAAGGTCCCCACCCCAAAGTTACACCTTGCGCAAAAATTGTATTTTTTTTGTATCTTTGCAGTCCCACATAACGCCTTGGTGGTGGAATGGTAGACACGAGGGACTTAGAAACGCTCTTTGAAATAATTATTTGTAAAACACGAAACAAATCATTAATTTCGTGTTTGCCATGAAGAAGAAATGCCAATATACTCAGGAAGACGTACAAAATGCTGTTAACAACAATAAGTCAATAGCCGGAGTACTAAGAGACTTGGGATTAAGACCGATTGGAGGGAATTACAAAACAATTCGTCATCTGATTCAAAAATACAATCTTGACACCTCACACTTTACTGGTCAAGGATGGAATGTCGGTTTGAAATTCAATCCCAAGGGGACAATCTCCAATAATCAAGTTTTTGTAATTAACTCCTCGTATAAGTGTTCATGGAGGCTTCGCGAAAGATACAAGTCTGCACTTGGCATCAATTATTGTGAAGACTGCCATCTTTCTGAATGGAAAGGGCAACCAATCCCGTTAGAGATCCATCATATTAATGGGATTAACACCGACAATAGGATAGAGAATCTAAAACTTCTATGCCCAAATTGTCACGCCCTTACAAATAATTACAGAGGAAGAGCCAAATTGAGTGCACTCTCTGAAAAGAGAGATGTAGAATGCCGTAAATTCAAGGAAACCTTAACAGGCAATACTGAAGGCAATCTTGAGCCAAGCCTTTGAGAAAAGGAAGGTGCAGAGACTAGACACGGCACACCTAAAGAGAACAACTCCACGGTGAAGGAATAGTCCGGACCACAAACAGAAATGGTGGCGAAAGCCATAGTGGTAAGAAAATCCCTTGGCCCGAAACGGCCGTGCGGGTTCGATTCCCGCCCGAGGCACAATAATCCGCTTTACAGATACAGGTAAGGCGGATTATTCTTTTGAGCCTTGTTATTATTTGCATCGGCCAACGCTTTCAAGTATCTTTGTAAAAAATGGTTTGCACTAAGAGTAGCAATACATCTAATACTGGAGAAATCCTTCTTTATCAGACCGCTGACGGGCTTGCCAAGATAGAGGTCACATTGGTTAACGAGACTGTCTGGCTTACGATAGACCAAATGGCGGCGCTCTTTCAGCGTTATTAATCCACTATTTCCAGACATATCAAGGATACCTTTGAAAGCGGAGAATTGGATCCGGATTCAACTGTTGCATTGTTTGCAACAATTAAAAAGGAAGGTCTGCGGGACGTGAGTCGCGATATACAGTACTATAACTTGGACATGATTATCAGCGTGGGTTATCGTGTTCACAGCCTCCGCGGCGTCCAATTCAGGATGTGGACCACCCGGACGCTCAATTGGAATTTGCTGAGCAACCGGTCTACTGACGCTGAATCCATGCAACCGCATCTTCCAGTGGGGTATTGGTTTCTACATCAGGAGCGATGGGGTCATCACAGAAGACCTCACCTGTCCGGGCAACATCACATCCGATAGTAATCAAGAGCGTGTAACCGTCGGCCATAGGGAAAGACTGATTGGCACTCGCATAACCGGCAGTAGGGATACCGAAGGTGCGGGCATTTTCCAAACCTCTGAAGCACAGAAGCGTAGCCTCTCCGGAACTCCCGGTCCAGTCATTGATAAGGATGGCGATGGGCGTATTATCCGGAAATTGGGAAATCTCCGCAAGACTCAGTCCGGAAGACCGGACCACGTAATCCAAAGTGATGGGGGAAGTACGTTTGCGCGTCTTGAAACTCAGGAGCGTTCCCTCCGGGAGCAGCGGGGCAATGGCCGATATCATCGGATACATATTCCCACCATGATTGTCGCGCAGATCCACGATAACACCCGCGGCGTCAAGATGGCTTTGCAGAAAATCCAAAGCCACGTGCGTATAGTCGGAATCGCTTACTTTAACCCCACGGTGAGCCGGAAGTTTCACATAAGCAATCCCGTCATCGAGCATATAGGCTTCCGGGGCAAGTTCTTCGAATGCTGTGGTATCGGTAACAGGAGCAAGAAGCGTGGAATGTTTGCCTCCGGCAAATGCCAGTGCGCGATTCACTAACCTGTGAGCATCATCGAAATTGTCTATACGCTTTGCCTCTTTGAGGTATGATACACGCTCTATGCTCCAATCGGCACCGGCATGCAGGGCATATTTGTCAATTTTCCGGAAACTGCTTTTGACATATCCGTAAGGGGTGCTTTGATCATCGAAAAGACCACAGGCAGAAATGGCAAAAGGCATGATTAAAAGAAGGATTCGCAAAAACAACTTACGCATACTCATATTTCGATTTATCTGACTCTCAAAGGTAATCATTATTCTTCAGACACTCACCAACCACGTTGTCCGCGTGGACCGGAGGGCGCGGCCAGAAGCCTCTCGATGGTCACAGGACGGTTTTGACAGATTCCCTGTACTTGCGGGAAACGGGAATCTCCTGCATGCCGACGGAAATAACATCCGGAGCGCTTAGGACAGCATCGGAAATGTTGACCAGGAAAGAACGATGGACGCGAAGGAAACGGGGACCCAGGAGATTCTCCCACTGGCTGATACCGGTCTTGTTACGATATTGCCGGCCGTCGCGCGTCACGATCCATACTTCCGAGTCGCGAGATTCCACATACAGGATGTCTTCCTTCTTGAGTGAGACTTTCTTATAATCCGAGGTAAAGGTGATGGGACGGTCCATCGGGTACTTCTTATCCAGCCATTTCAGGAGCAGGTAGTTCCCATAGGCGAGGATCGACAGGATGACTCCCACGAAGACTGGATTGCCCAGCATGGCGGGGAGCATCCATTTGGTGTAATCCTCTTGATAGATTAGGGTAATGAAGGCCAGTTGCCACAAGTAAATAAGCAGAAAAGTCATCACCATCACGCCCAGAATGACATAGATGGTATTCAGGATGCTTTTCTTTCCATCGTGGTTACGTTCAACGTTGGGCAGAAAGAAACACAATGCCAATGACGCCGGCAGGAATGAGAGGCTCATCAATACGGCCTCCCCCAAGTCATAGTCAAGACTTGTGAGAAGGATGGACGTCAGAAAAATGGCGACCATCCAGTAAACGACGATGTAGATTGTCTTCTTCATTCCAGATGCAAAAATACACATTCTTCCACGGAAAAAACACAAAAGTGCGTAGCTCTTTGCAAGTCAGGGGGATTTGACAAAAGGTTGGGCGGATTCAACTTTGCATTTATGATTGAATCATGTGTACCTTTGCAACAAGGAATTCCGAACCCGAAAGTTCAACCCAAAAGTGTTTAGCCATGTTACCGTTAACAGATCTCTTCACCCTCTTCATTTCCGGCGGACCCGTCGGTATGATTATCATCACCCTCCTTTTCATCGCCTTGTTCTTTGCTGCCTGGAAGGCTCCTGCCTGGGTGAAGGAAATCGGCATCGCAGCCCTGGTCGTGGGCATATTCTGGACACTCACCGGTTTCCTTCAGATGGCAGATTTCCTGGCCGGACATGACGACGTAGCATCCAACATCATCGCCGGTGGCTTCAAGGTGGGACTTGTTCCTGTCCTCTACGGGCTTATCGTGTACTTCGTTTCGCTGATTCTGCGCGTGATTCACAAACCGCGAATCTAAGAAGCGGAAGATAATCATTCCTGCTCACTTCTCAGGAAATAGTGCTCCTATTGTCCCATTTTGAGGGACGTCAGGAGCACTTCAATACAAAGCGCTGGCCGACAAACAGGCACATGACGCTATGATTCTTCTGCGTAAACTGATTCAAAGATGGTCCGGAGCCGCGGTTCATCTTTGATAATCTCACGCAGTTGCTGCAGGGGGGCCTCATTGGGCGACCCAGGAATCAGAAGGTGAAGATAGCCGCCTTCGGCATACTTCTCATGGAGATGCTCCAGCGTGCGGTTCCAGTGGCCTTCCTTGTCCAGTTCAGGGTAGTTGGAAAGGCCGAAGAGAACTGTCCGGCGAATGATGGTTTCAGGAACAATTAGACGGTCTGCCTCGGCAACAAGACGGCCATAGATGCTTCTTGGCGGCGTTTTTGCCGATGCCCGGTGGTCTTCCGCAGCCTGGGCGATTGTCTCTATCTGCTCAGGTGAGAACCATTCGGAGAGCCGCTTGTCTTCGCGGATAATCCGTCCGCTTTCCAAATGGTGAGTTTTCCGGTCCACCGCAAGACCAAGGTCGTGACACGCCGCTGCCGTCAGGAGCATCTCCTCATTGATATCATACTGCTTGCCCATCGAAAGGGCACGCTCAATGACCGTCAAAGCGTGGTCTTCCCGATGCGCCTTATCAAAGGCCGCATACCCAGGAATGACTTCATTATAAATGTAGTTCCTCAGGCTTTCTCTTATCATGCCGAAAAGTTCTGAATTCTTATTATTTAGCGTTCTTTCTATGCTTGTAGCCTTCAACGAAATCGCTTGTTTTGATATCAGGATCAAGTTTTTCCCCTGCAGAATCACTTAGGTATTGGTGGCGGCAGGTTACAGTTCTCACTGTTTTCCTATTTTGTGTATCCAAGAAATAGGCCCACTCCACAAAATTGTGGACCACAAAATTGTGGACCAGCCCTTAAATTCGGTCACTTTCGGTCACCTTGAATACCACGCCCCGGCCTTCTCGGAACAATATAATCATCTGAAATCTTTCCAATGCCGCGAATGTGAATCTTCTCTATCAATGATGCATCTTCGTAGTCATCATACAGGTTCTTAAACTTATTCCATCGGCCTGTCACTATCCTTGATATTACGTCGAGAGGAGCGTGCATTGAGCCTTCGGCTACATTTAAGAACTTTTTAGGAAGTATACTAAACTGTGACACCGGTTGCGCGGCTTTCCATACCCACCAACGATGAGTGGTGGAACCGAAACTATCGTGATAAATACGGAAAACCACTTTATTGAGATCTCCAAGATTGTCAGACTGCCCATAGCGCGCCCATAATCCATATAAAACACCTCTACCCAAATCTCTGGCATTCATATAGAAATCGACATGATCGTTCACTATTTCCTCTATGGAAGGCTTGTCTCCTACTTCGTAATCAGTTTTAAAAACTCTCACACTCCATGCTCCTAATTGTGAAGAGTCTACGAGAATAAACTGCATATATCGCTTTCTGCCGTAAGGAAGCGCAATTTCGAAGATATCTCCGATATGTGTTGCTGGTGCACTTTTACTCTTCACCTGTGGATGTGGGAACTTTCCGGGAAGGAAAAAATCAACTCTCGCTTTGTCGTCCAAGAGGAAAAAAACATGAAACTCCATGTCTCCAACCTCTGAATCCCATTCTGAAGAAGCATCATAAAGCATTTCCAGATATATCTTCATATCCCAGCCATTCAACGCCGGGAGGGATTTATGGACAAAGACAATGGAACGATAATTCAGCCACGACAAATCACGGATAGCATCCCACAAACCATCCCAGTTATCATTGACATAGGGGGCATCAAATGCTATTTCAATCCTGTCAACAACAGCCCGCGCCGACTTCAAGGAGTCATCTACCAAGACAACCCTTGAATTCGAATAATCCGGAATCTCATCGATACTACCGACAAAGTGAATCATATGGATACATTTTTTCAAAGGTACGGATTCTTTTCCAGAATATAGCATACGCGATTCGGTCACTTTTGGTCAACTTTTCCATAACTTAACTACGTTTTTACCATAACTGTCATCAGCTATTACACTAAAATAATGCGCAAAAATTTGGATACCAAAATGGTATTCATTATATTTGCAAAAAAGATGTAATTATGACTGTTGTTAGCATACGTGATTTCAGAGCAAATCAAAGCAAGTATCTTGGACTGGCCGC
>OCVV012861783.1_pt1 | contig 56080 bp, 49 predicted proteins | sample 1539721 | NCBI WGS metagenome assembly OCVV01 (sample SAMN02144230, study PRJEB22623) | gut metagenome | biome: sheep rumen | host: Ovis aries | place: New Zealand
TATGAATGAAGCCGCGATTTCCTTTTTTTCAGGAAAGGCTTTTTGACTTTTTTAAAAAAAGTGTTGACGAGGTGATTCCCATGCGGTAATATAATTCTTGCTTGCAGAGCTTGCCGGAAAGCAAGGACATGCAGAAGTGGCGGAATTGGTAGACGCGCAGGCTTCAGGTGCCTGTGACCGCAAGGCCGTGAGGGTTCAAGTCCCTTCTTCTGCATCACTTATGTAATAAGTGGCTGCAGCACAATTTCACAAATGCGGAAGTGTCGGAACTGGTAGACGAGCAAGATTAAGGTTCTTGTGACAGTAATGCCGTGAGGGTTCAAGTCCCTTCTTCCGCAGATGTTCCGGAGAAGCCGTAAGGCTTCTCCATTTTTTATGTAAGGCCACAGGCTATTTTTTTGTTTTTCCGCATCATACGATCTCTGGTGAACAATATGCAGTTTACTTCTTTTTCGTTTTTGCTGTTTCTTCCCCTGACCGCACTGGTATCTTATCTTCTGCCCGGCAGATTCCGCAAATACTGGCTTCTGGCAGCCAGCTGGTTTTTCTATCTTACCGGCGACAGAAAAGGCGCGGTCCTTCTGTTTGCTTCCTGTATCATCACGTATACGGCTGCCCGCCTGATGGACGGCAGCAGCTCCCGGAACAGGAAGAAGCAGATTCTTGCGCTATCACTCCTTCTTCATTTCGGCATCCTGTACGCTGCGAAATATCTGAATTTCACGCTCGCTTCGATCTTCTCCGCCGCGGGAAAAGAACTTCATCCGCTCAATATGATCCTGCCGCTTGGCATATCGTTCTATACACTTGCCGCCGGCGGATATCTGATCGACGTTTACCGCGGAAAGATCCGCGCGGAGAGAAATTTCCTGACCTACGCCCTGTTTGTATCGTTCTTCCCGGCGGTCCTCTCCGGCCCGATTGAACGCGCAGGACATCTGATTCCGCAGCTCGAAAACCCGAAATCTTTCGATCCGGACATGGTCAGAGACGGTGCTTTGACCATGCTCTTCGGCTATTTTATGAAGCTTGTTCTCGCGGACAGGATCCGCATCGTCGTTGACACGGTCTATCAGAATCCCGCGGCGTATCAGGGAACTCTCGTGGTGTTTGCTGTTTTGCTCTATTCCGTGCAGATCTACTGCGACTTCGCAGGCTATTCTTCGATCGCGACCGGTGCCGCCAGGATCCTCGGCATTGAGCTCATGGATAACTTCGACCGCCCGTACCTCAGTGGGTCGGTCGCACAGTTCTGGCGCAGATGGCACCGCTCGCTTTCGTACTGGTTCCGCGATTACCTTTACATTCCGCTCGGCGGCAGCAGAAAAGGGCAGATCCGAAGGTATTTGAACATACTGATTGTTTTCGCAGTCAGCGGGCTCTGGCACGGCGCCGGCGTCACATTCCTGTTCTGGGGCTTTCTGCACGGCATGTATCAGATCACCGGCTACCTTCTTGGCCCGCTTCGGGACAAAACAGTCCGCCTCCTCCACATCGACCGCGCCGCGCTGTCCCACCGCGTGCTGAAAGTTCTCGTAACTTTCGTCCTTGTGTCGTTCGCGTGGATCTTTTTCCGCTCGCCGGATATGCAGAGCGCCGTGACAATTATCCGCTCCATGCGGGGCTTTTCGCCGTGGATCTTCACGGATGGCACACTGTATCAGCTGGGCCTTGACATGAACAACATGAAACTCCTTCTTGCAGGCATTGCAATGCTGTTCCTGCACGATCTGCTCCATCTGCGCGGCATTTCCCTCAAAGAGAGCCTTGCCCGCTGCGGTATCTGGCTCCGCTGGCCGCTCATGATCGCACTTGTTCTCCTTGTCACAGTCTGCGGCGTCTGGGGACCCGGCTATGACGCTTCCACCTTCATCTATTCACAGTTCTGAGGAGGTCACGATGAAACACGGATTCTTCCGTTTTGTGAAAAGTGTTTTGTTTTTACTGGCGCTGACAGCCTGCATTGTCACTGCGGCACGCCTTCTCGAGAACAAAGACAGTAAGATCAAATATAACGCTTTCTTCGATGAAGCCCGGGAGAACAAACTCGACGTCCTCTTTCTGGGTTCCTCCCATGTGATCGACGGCATCAATCCTGTGCAGCTATACGGGGAGCACGGGATTACTTCCTATAATATGGGAGGCCATGGCAGCATCCTGCCTGCAACATACTGGGAACTGGTAAACGCACTGGATTACTGTACGCCGAAATGTGTTGTGATCGACACCTTCATGCTTGAAAAAGATTACAGGTATGTCGATGTCATGACCGGTACGGAAGACGAGGGTACCCGGCAGGCTTCCATTGACCAGCTCCATCTGAATATGGATGCTTTTCCGCTTACTAAGAACAAAGCTGCGGCAGTTCGTGACCTTCTGCAGGACAAAACAAACCGTGCATCCTTCCTTTTCGACTTCATCAAATACCACAGCCGCTGGTCCGGGCTCTCGGCGGACGATTACCTTCTGCTCGGGAAGAAGGGCGAAGACAGGACAAATCACCTTTTTGGCGCAGAAGCACACTTTGAGGTAGAGCCGAATATTGAAGAGTTTCCGCTTCTTGATCCGCAGGACGCCATGCAGGGAGAAACCATCGCCGCGGACTATCTTCGGAAAATGATTTCGCTTTGTCAGGAAAAAGGAATTCAGGTCATTCTCATGCAGGTGCCGTTCTCCGCTTCCGAAGACTATCAGAGGGCGGGAAACAGCGCGCAGAAAATTGCAGATGAGTTCCATATACCATACTTTAATTTGATGTATGCAAAGAATATAATTGACCATAAGAGTGACTTGTCCGACCGGGGGCATCTGAACGCGATGGGACAGTACAAGGTCACAGCGTATCTTGGGAACGCGCTGGGCGGTCTTGGCATTCTTGCCGATCACCGGGGCGATCCATCCTATCGGGAGTGGGAAGACGCGCAGAAAAAGTGGCAGGATACCATTCTGGACGCGGCCTGCAATCCGTCTGATCTTTACTCGGAGCTGATGACTCTGCAGTTTCCGGAGGTGAGTTCGATCATCTTCATCAACCGCAGTTCCAATGCATTTTACGACAGTACGCTCATCCGACTCATCGAAAAGCTGTCCGGGACGCGGGGAATTGAAGCAGTCTCCAAAAGCCACCGCTCCTACTGTCTTGTGCATGACAGCGCGAAGGGCAATACCGTGGAGACGCTGGGAAACGTACCGATCAAAGACTTTGACGCAAGTTTCGGAAAAGTGAATTTCGTAAGCCCCGACGAGAATTATAATCTTTTAAGCGTCGGAGACGATCTTACGGACAATCTTCTGGATTATACGAACAACGGCAATATCGATGTGCAGATTCTTGTTTATGACAATCAGACGCATGCGCTGATCCGGCACCTGTACTTTGACTACGCGGGGATGCGGGAACGCCCGGATCTGGACAAATAATTACTAATGTGGAGGGGTTACATGAAAAAACTTACAAAAGGGAAAATGTGGTGCTTTGCGATCGGACAGTTCGGCTGGTCTGTTTTGTCGGCTCTGATCACCAACTGGCTGGTCTACTTCTATGAGCCGACGCAGGATTCCATCGCGCAGGGGCAGACGCTCTTCATACCGCAGGGGCGCGTGATCTTCGGCGTCGCGACAATCATCGGCGCGATTGCCGCGCTCGGCCGTATCTTTGACGCGGTCACGGATCCTCTGATTGCCAATCTGTCTGACCGGTCGAAGAATCCCGCTGGCCGCAGAATTCCGTTCATGCGAAAAATCGCAGTGCCGTTCGCTCTGATCACCGTGCTTGTCTTCTGGGCGCCGGTGAACGGCGTTTCTGCGGTCAACGGCTTCTGGCTGCTTGTTACACTGCTTTTGTTTTACCTGTTTATGACGACCTACTGCACGCCCTATAACGCTCTGATTTCGGAGCTTGGCACAACGCAGGATACAAGAATCAGCATTTCCACCTATATTTCCTGCACCTTTCTTCTGGGTTCGGCGGTCGGCTATGCAGCGCCGTACATCTGGGGCGCTCTGACACCGTCTCTTGGCCGTGTCAACGCGATCCGTGCAACTTTCCTTCTTTTATCCGTGATGGGGCTTGCCGCGCTTCTTGTTCCGACGTTCACGATCAAAGAAACCGATTATATCGACGTGAAGCCGACGAACGACGACGCATTCCGTTCCCTCGCCAAAACATTCCGCAACAAAGACTTCCGTGTCTTTGTCGGCAGTGACGTTCTGTATTTCATCGCGCTTACGATCTTCCAGACAGGTCTTCCGTTCTTCATCACCAAGCTGATGGGCCTGCCGGAAACAATGACTACACTGCTGTACGTCGGCATGACGCTGCTCTCTTTTGCCTGCTATCCGCTCGTGAATTTCATCGCGCACCGCTGCAATAAGAAGCAGATCGTGCTTTTCGGCTTCTGCGGGCTCTCCCTCGCTTATGTTGTAACGGCGGTTTCCGGTCTGTTCGGCATCGGCGGCATGGTCTGGGGACTTCTTGTCGTCTTTGTGGCGGCTTTTCCGATGGCAATTCTAGGCATTCTCCCGCAGGCAATTGTCGCTGACATTGCGCAGGCGGACGCGATGCAGACCGGCGAAAAGCGGGAAGGCATGTTCTTCGCGGCGCGTACGTTCGCGTTCAAGATGGGACAGTCGATTTCGATGCTGCTGTTCACGGCTTTCGCAAGCATCCGTCCGGATACCGGCGCGGGCTACCGTATTGCGGCAATTACTTCGGTTGTGATTTGTCTTCTGGGCGCGTTCGTGCTGTCCAGGTACAACGAGGCGGAAGTGCTTGACGTTATTTCTCCTGCGTGGAGGGAAAGAAATAAAAAGAGTAAGTAAGTTGGAGCCGTGCGCGGGCACGGCGGCGTTCAGCCGGGCTGGCTGCTGGGCCCCGACAAATCACTTTATACAAAACCCATCTCCGATGGATTCGCCGATCATCCGCACCTGCGCGCTCCTGTCCGTCGGCGTCGAAGGAAACGGCGCATAACCGCTTCTGTCCCCGCTGACCGGCCGGTAAAATTCCGCGCCATCAATCCAATACTCTTCCATCGGATACGTTCCGTAGTCCTTCTGGCTGATGAGGTAACCGTGTTCCCGAAGTAAAGTTCCTTCCCGCGTAATCGCCACACATTTATACAGCACAAATAAGATGCTGCATACCAGAAAGCCGCGCAATAGTAATCGCTGCCGTCTTTCCTGAAACTTACCTCCCGCCGCGGAGACAATGACACCGGCCGAAAAGGCTGCCTGTGTATACACAAATACGCAGCCGTACCGAAGCAGTGGCGCCTGCGCAAACCAGAACACCGAGCACGCAAGACACACCCCTAGTAAAACAAGCTGACGCGCGGCGTCCTGCTCTCTTCTTCTTATTTCCAAGAGCAAAACAACGGCCGCCGGAATTACCAGTACCGCTCCCGAAAGAATTGCGAAGCGGTCGACGCCCGCCTGCGCCGCAAACCACGGCCGCAGCCAGACCGAAATACTGTCTCCAAAGTGCGAAGGATCTGTAATGCCCTTGCCATACGCCGCGATTTCTGCGGCATCCGAGGCTGCTAAACCTGCGGGTACTTTCCAGATGACATGGAATAAATCAAGTTTTGGAAAAGGGTACACCAGATATCCGGTCAGAATCACATTTCTTATGAAAAACGGAGCCGCGGAGCCCGCGCACAAAATAGCGGTAACAGCGATTCTCCTGAAATCTTTCCTGCGCAAGAGCTGTGCAACCGGCAGCAGACTGATCAGCAGGATCATAGCCGCTGACAATTTGATCGTTACCGTAAACACTGCAAGAAAACTGAGAACTATATCAAGATGAAGCGGCGCGTCATCTGCCATCTGTGCTTCGTCCTTTCCGTCATCTGAAAACCGGATGAAAATATAGAACGCAAAACAGACCATGTAGTAATCCGACGCAGGCGAAACAATCTCGTCAATCACCGCGAACAGGTAAAACAGAGCCGAAAGCCGTACAAAATCCGAAGGAAGAAGCCGAAATGACAATAGCCTTCCGCGCTGTGTAAAAAGTTTGAAAGACTCCAGCGCCAGCATAAGCGCAAGATATCCCGAGACGGCATGGTAGGACTGCCCTCCCAGAAAAGAGAACGAAAAAAGCGCCGTGAGCGGAAAAGCGGCGCTGTTATAGCCAAGTCTTGTATGAAGATTTCCAAGTCCGCGGACTGCGCCGTACTCCTCGATCCAGTGTATGCTTTGCGCGTGATACAGATCCGTATCATAATGAATGTATCCGCGGGAAGCCGCATACGCAAAAGCCATGACCAGCGCGATCGTCAGAGCCACCTGCGCATACCTGCCGGCTGAGCCGGAATCGAGCGCGCGAACGCGCGCAAGGTCGCGACCTGCCCGTGTCCGCCGTCCGCCGCGCGCAAACAAAACAACCGCCGCAGCTAAAGCCAGCAGCGCATACACTACAAACGCTGCCGCCGATACGCCGCCGAAGATACTCCAGACCTGCGCATAAAATCCCGCCACGGCTATCCCGGTCATGGAATATAAGATAGCATCCGCGCCGGAAGGAGTAAGCCTGAACGCATGCAGAAATCCGCGTCCCAGCCAGTATGTTGTGATAAAAATCACGCCATAGATCAGCAGTACACTCAGCATAATCCCTCGCGGATCTTTTTCAGATCATCAACAGAAAAACGGTACTTCTTCCCGCAGAACTGACATGCGAGTTCAACCTCCCTGCCGGCTTCAATCATCGACACGAGTTCCGGTTCCCCAAGCAGCATGAGCGCCCGCTCCACGCGATCCCGCGTGCAGTTACAGTGAAACTGCACCGGCATCTTCCCGGTCATGCGCACATCAAATCCATCCAGGACTCTCTCCAGCATGCCTTCCGGATTCAGGCCTTCTTCGAGCATTTCCGTGACATAGGGGATGTTTTTCAGATTCTTTTCCAGCTTATCGATCGTCTCATCACTCGTAAAAGGCATCAGCTGAATGATGAAACCGCCCGCCTTGCGAACTGTGCGGTCCGTATCGACAAGAACGCCCAGTCCGACCGAGGAAGGAACCTGCTCCGATTCGGCGAAATAGTGCGTTATGTCATCCGCAATCTCACCGGAGTGGATTTCTACCTGGCCGTTGTATGTTTTGCCGTCGTCAAGGTCGCGGATCACCGTCAGCGTCCCTTTCCCGACACCGCGGCCGACATCCAGATGCCCGTCCGCTTTCAGCGGAAGCTCGACATCCGTATGCTGGACAAAGCCCTTTACATTGCCATGATGGTCCGCAGTCACGGTGATCTGTCCGAGCGGTCCGTCGCCGTTGAACTGGAGCGTCAGCAGATCATCCTCATTCTTAAGCATGTCATTCATCATGACAGCCGCGCTCATCGTGCGTCCGAGGGCTGCGGTAGCGAGCGGGCTGGTATTGTGCGCTTTTCTGGCCTCCTCGACCAGATTTCTACTGGTTACGGCAAATGCGCGGATTTCGTCATTCGCCGCGATTGCCCGGATCATATAATCCTGATATTCTGCCATTTTCTTATCCTTCACAGTAAAACTTTTTATACCATACAGCGAATGCGCGGAGGCCGGTGCGCAGGTCTGTTCTTGGCCGGTAGCCGAAATCCTGCTCCAGCGCCGTAGTATCCGCGTATGTCACCGGCACATCGCCCGGCTGCATCGGAACCAGTTCCTTATGCGCCTCAAAATCATAATCCTGCGGCAAAACATCAGCCGCCACCAGTTCCTGTTGCAAAATGTCCACGAAATCGAGAAGATCGACCGGATGTCCGTTCCCGATGTTGTAGATACGGTATGGTGCAATCGGGAGGCCGTCTGCGCCGCTCTGGCGTTCAGGAGCGCCCTGCATCACACGCACGACGCCTTCGACAATGTCGTCAATGTACGTGAAATCCCGCTTGCAGTGACCGAAATTGAAGATGCGGATCTTCTCTCCTGCCCGAAGCCTGTTCGTGAAGCCGAAGTATGCCATGTCCGGCCTTCCGGCCGCGCCGTAAACCGTGAAGAACCGAAGGCCCGTGGACGGAATGTTGTAAAGCTTTGCGTACGCGTGCGCCATCAGCTCATCCGACTTCTTGGTTGCCGCGTAGAGCGACACCGGATGATCGACCTTATCGTCTGTCGAATACGGAATCTTCGCGTTGGTTCCGTAAACGCTCGAGCTGGACGCGTAGACAAGATGCCGGACGCCGGCGTATCCTGCCGCGCTGCTCTGCGCGCAGTCTGCCGTACCGCCTTTATCCGCCGCTGGCATGCTGGCTGCAGAACCTTGCGCGCCGCCTGCCGCCGCACCGTCATAAGAATGCCGGCACGCCTCGAGAATATTGTAAAAGCCGATCAGATTGGACCGGATATAGGAATCCGGATGCGTAATCGAATACCGCACGCCCGCCTGCGCCGCGAGGTTCACAACAACGTCCGGTTTGCACTGCGCAAAAGCGCGCGTTACAAGCTCCTTATCCGCGATATCTCCCCGGATAAACGTAAAGTGCGGGTCAGAAGACAGCCTGGACAGCCGCTCTTCTTTAATCGCGACATCATAATAATCGTTCATATTGTCGATGCCGGTTACGCGGATGCCCGGATATTCCGACAGAAGCCGCGCGCAAAGCGCGCTCCCGATAAACCCTGCCGCGCCGGTAACAAGAACACCGGCGCCCTGCAGATCAACATTCTTTTTAACCATCTTTACTCCTTCCAAAGCTCCGTTCCTCTTCGCTTACCGCTTTCCGGCTGACGTTTGCAGCCGACTTATTCAAGCCGCCCCGATTTGCGAAAGCTTTCTGACCCGTTCAGTTTTTCGGTGTAAACTCCATGCCGGACGTCTTTGAAATCTGATTGTCCTGATCAATGAACAGCGCGTCAAAACCATCCAGCCCCTCGATCAGCTTCATTCCCTTATCTACGCCGAGAATAAGACAGGTTGTCGAGAGAGCGTCGCAGTCCGCTGATTTTCCTTTGGAAGAACGGATCGTTACGCCAACGACATCATTTTCAATGGGATACCCTGTCTTTGGATCCAGAATGTGGTGATAACGGACACCATCCTTTTCAAAGAACCGTTCATATATGCCGGAGGTCACGAGCGTTCCGTCCGTTACTTTGCACGAGCCTGTGACCTGCGTCATTTCCGAGAAAGGCGTTTCAATCCCGATGTTGAACGGAATCTGCGAAGCGCCGTCCGAAGAAGGCTTCCCGCCGATACACTCAATATTGCCGCCAAGACTGATGATCGCGCTCGTCACCTTGTCCTTTGCAAGCTCTTCGGCTACCCGGTCCGCGATATATCCTTTGGCAATGCCGCCGAGGTCGATTTCCGCCTCGGGATCTTCCATCGTGATCGTGTTTCCGGAAAGGTGAATTGTCTTATAATTTACGTGCTTTACCGCCCCGGCCAGCTCGTCCTTGTCCGGCACCTTCGGATTGTCCGAATGGAAATCCCAAAGATCTTCCGCCTTTCCAATTGTGATGTCAAAACATCCCCCGGATAGATCTCCATAGTCGATTCCCATCTGCACCAGCTTCGCCGTGTCGTCCTGTACCTGAACCGGCTTGCCTTCCGCGTGGTTGACATTCCAGATGTCCGAGCCTTCGATGGTTTTGCTCAGCATCTGTTCATACTTCCTGCACATGGCAAAGGCATCTTCAATCGCGGCGTCAGCGTTTGCCTGCGACATATTTTCCATGTCATAAACCGTGATCGCGCAGACAGTGTCAAAATAAAAGCTTTGTTTAGAATACGGCTCCGTAGAGGCCGCTCCTGAAGCCGTCCCGCCCTGCGCTGCGGCACCCGTCTTCGAAGAACATCCCGCCTGTGTTATAATGATCGGAATGAGCATTGCGGTAAGCAGGACTTTTGTTATATTATTATGCATGTTTTCCCTTTCATCGAACAAAAATACACGGAGATTTTACCATGTTCAAAGTAATTAGAAAAGCGGACATCGTGCTCGCGGTGTTGTTCGCGGCGCTTGCTGTTTTTCTGATCGCGGCTCCGTTCAAGTCAGCAGGCGCATCCGGAAAAGCGCCGGAAGGCATAACCGGCCCCTACGTTCACATAACGCTTGGCTCTGAAGATTACGGGGACTACCCTTTGGATCAGGATACCACCGTTACCATTGATCAGGGAAGCAACCATAACGTAGTAACGATTCAGGGTGGAAAGGTCCGGATGGAGGAATCCAACTGCAGGAATCAGGTCTGTGTGCAGGAGGGCACGATCAGCACTCCCGGGCAGAGCATCGTCTGCCTGCCCCACAGACTGAGCGTTCAGATTATCGGCAGCAGCACAGATGAGGATGGATATGACGCAATCGCCAAATAAAGATTTGAATACCGAAGCTTCGCGGCAGTATAAGCCTTCTGCTTCCGGGCAGAGTACACATGCAGACGGCTCCCCGGGAACCCCCGCAAGAAACGTCGCAACGAGCGCCGTCCTCGCAGCGCTCGCTCTGATCTTCTCTTATATCGAAGTACTGATTCCGTTTCAGCCGGGCCTTCCCGGCGTCAAGCTCGGCCTTGCGAATCTGGTTGTCATCGTCTGCCTTTACAGGATGAACGCGAAGTATGCCCTGACCATCAACATCATCCGCGTGATCGTCGCCGGGCTGTTATTCACAGGCCTCTGGGGGCTCGTTTACTCCCTCGCAGGCAGCCTTCTTAGCTTTGCGGTCATGTATCTGCTGAAAAAAACAAACCTCTTTTCCGTGATCGGCGTGAGCATGGCCGGCGGCGTAGCCCACAATCTCGGGCAGCTCCTGATTGCGGCTTTTGCGGTTTCGACGGCAAGCCTTCTGTATTATTTTCCGATTCTCATTGTCTCCGGCATGGTCGCCGGTCTGATCATCGGCATCGCGGATTATATCCTGATCCGCCGGATCCCTGCTTCGGTTCTGCCGGCGAATCAGTACAAGAAGTGACACGCGCAGCGCTGACAGCAGCCCTCCGGCATCGCGCTCACCCTATGCCATCCGGCTTCACGGCAGTGAAGCCGGATGCTGCAATGCCGCGCCGGCCGCTGCTTCACTCTGTCTTGCGCAAAACAACACTGTCCTTCCCGTAATACCGGGCCAGAGCTTTGTTCTGCCAGTTGGACGAATCGGTCTCGATATCCGAGAAGAACAAAAGATCCGGCTTATCGTCAAATTCATCCAGCACCGCGTCTTTCACCGAGGCATCCCGGAGAATCTTCCTCCGCTCGTCATTCTGCTCCTTATATCTTGCGGCATGACCGTTTAATAAGTCTTGTGCCGCACAAGTTGCCATATAAAAGTCAGGGTCAGCCTTTACGGTCAGTGCCGAACCGAAAATCAGAGCAGCCATAAGAAATATGGAAACGCCCGACAGCGCAGCCGACAGCTTAGCACCGCCTGCCGCTCCTTGCGCCTGCGCAGGCAGCCGCGTCGCACCTGCTGCTTCCTCCAAGTGGTCCTGCCCGTCCGCGGCGCCGCACACTCCCGCCGCGCTTCCGGCACCGCCGGTCACATACCGACGCAGCCATCCGACGACATACACTTCCAGAAGCACCGCCACCAGAACATACTGCATATAAAAGAGCGCGACCAGCCGCCCCGCGCCGATATTGCCCTCCGCATACAGAGGAGGTGCGATGTTCGCGGAAACCATGCCATAGCCGAAGATCACTGCCAGCGCAGGGTAAGAGAAACGGAAGGAAACCTTTTCGGCAGCCTTCCACGCAATGACTGCAGCAAGCGCGAAGAACAAAAGAACCGCCCAGGTCGTATATTCATTCACGCAGTACGAAAGTGTGTAATAGAGGGCGATCAGGATTGTTTTGACGGCACCAAACCCCTGCAGACTCTGCGCACGGTTATTATTGCCGGGCGCAAGGCAGGAAAGCGCAAACCCGAATAAAAGGAATAGGCACGGCGCCAGCAGCTCTTTATGCCGGCAGCGAAGTGCGGCGATGATCACAAGCACCGCAATGATCGCGCAGGAAAGCGAGGTCATATAATTGCCGCCGCCGACCGCAAAGCCGAGGATGCAGGCCATAACAAGATCATAGATTCTCTTCCCGCGGCTTTGATCGAAGACCGCCGAGATCAGAAGTCCCATCCAGAACAGACCGAAACTATACAGGAGCACATAATTGACACCGCTGCAATACCAGAAAAACGATTCGACTCTGGCGCTGCCTTCCGGCATGCACTGCACCGTAACAAGAAGCGTCACGAGGGCAAGGCAGCGGGAGGCGTATTTGTCGATCTTCCATGCTTTGACAAATAAAGCGCGGAAGAAGTACAGCGTTCCGGCCGTCAGCACAAAAATCAACAGAAACACACCGATCGGATACAGCCGCTCATCGAACACATTCGGCGGAACCGACATGAAGACCGTCGACGTGAAATATCCCATCCAGTGAAGATAGTCGTACCAGGCCATATAAAAGCCCTGACCGATCGCGGCAAAGATATTTCCGGTAGAAGAAAATGCGCGGTAAGCCGCAAGTCCCATGCCGAAATCATCCGCGGACGCGTAGTTATACCTTGCGATCGCAAAGACCGGAAGGAGTCCCAGCACATATATGACGGCGAGAACAGCCGACAATTTCCGCAAAGAGATCTGCCCGGTCCATCGAAACTTCTCCGTTTGCATCTTTTTCATCACGATTTGCTTATTCCTTCCCGCGAAACGCAAAGAATTTACTCAGAAGATAATTGGCCACGAAAATTACGATCTGTGTCGCAAGCTTCGAAGCGAAGCCGTCCCACCCGAGCATTGTGAGCACGAACACGCCGCCGATTTCAAGAAGCATCGTGCCGATCCGGCTGCTCCAGAATTTCGCGATTTCCAGCAGCAGCGTGCCAAAGGACCCGCAGTGCGTCCGGAAGACGAACAGCTTGTTCGCAACATACGCGAACAGAATGGATATGCTGATCGACAGGACGTTGCTGATATTCGGATCATCGTGCAGCAGCTCAACCAGAATGAAATAAACTGAAAGATCAAGCAGGGTCGTCGCAGCGCCGATTACGCAGTACCGGAAAAACTCCGTATGCAAGATATTCCTGATCTTTTTCAAAATCACCCCTTATAGCGGTTCACAAGATCAATGACCATATCGCATTCTTCGTCCGTCATTTCCGGAAACATCGGAAGCGTTGCACAGTGCGAAGCAAGCTGCTCTGCATTCGGGCAGTCACCCGCTCTGTAACCAAGATCCGCGTAAGCTTTCTGCAGATGACACGGCACCGGATAATGGCGGTTGCACTCTACTCCTGCATCTTTCATATACTGCAGGAATTTTTCAGGCTCCGGAACCTGCACCTCGAACAGATGATATACCGGCTTCGTGTTCGAAGGGTGCCGCTGCAGTGTCACCAGAGGATTCGTGATGCCGGCCTCATAGCGGTGTCCCAGTTCGATGCGCCTCTCGTTCCACTGATCGAGATACTGCAGGCTGACACTCATGACCGCGCCCTGAATACCTTCTAGCCGCATGTTGTACCCGACGACTTCATGATAATAACGGACGCGGCATCCCTGGTTCTTATAGACATTCACCTTGTCGATGTATTCCTGCGTATTCGACACAACGCTTCCGCCCTCGCCGAACGCGTACAGGTTCTTGCCGGGGTAAAAGCTGTAGCAGCCGATATCTCCAAGGCCGCCAACTTTTACGCCTTCATAGGCTGCGCCCGCGGCCTGCGCGCAGTCCTCCACAACATACAGGCCGTGCCTGTCCGCGATATCTTTCACTGCGCCAAAATCGAACGGCTGCCCGTAAAGATGCACACCGATAATCGCTTTCGTCCTCGGTGTGATTTTCGCTTCAATCAGGGAAGGATCAATCTCCCAGGTATCTGCCGTGCAGTCGACAAAAACCGGCACCGCACCTGTATACGTCACCCCCCAGGCCGTCGCGATATAGGTATTCGCGGGTACAATAACTTCGTCTCCGGCTCCGATTCCGAGGCAGAGCATCGCAAGGTGCAGCGCCGAAGTTCCGTTGTTGACGCCGCTCGCAGCCCGAACGCCAAGATAATCCGCGAATTCGCGGTCGAATTGATCCGCATATTTGCCGCCCGAAAACGCGGTATCTTCACAGCACTTCGTGATCGCGTCCAGATACTCCTGTCTGTGCCTGTCAAAATCCCGTTTCAGATCAACTCTTTTCAGCATTTCCTTTTCCTCTTCTGTCTTCTTCCGCGAATGTCCTTCGAAGCTGACGGATTCTCTGCAGATAATTCATTACCGTCTTCTTCACGTTGACTGTCGTATCATAATTCTCGGTAAACGTAACCGGCAGATCAATAATCCGCATGCCGGCGCGCTCTGCCCGCAGCAGAATCTCTATCATGTAAAACCAGCCGTTGTCATCGCCTGCCGCGGCTACCAGCTTTTTCGCGGCGGCGTTACGCATAAACGTAAAACCGCAGATCCCGTCTGTTGCTTTCATGTGGAGCATTGTTTTTAAGAGAAAAACCAGCCCCGCCGACGTAATCTTCCGGTACCACTTGCGGCCGATCGTCCTTGAATCATTCGAAAACCGTGTCCCGTTGACATAGTCAAGAGACGGATTCTGCTGAAAGAGCCGGATTGTTTTACCGAGATTCGCGATATCCGTAGACAGATCAATATCCATATATCCGACAAGGTCGGCGTGGCTCCGCTCTACGCCGGTGCGGAAAGCAATTCCGACACCCCTTTCCTCTATCCTGACATACTCCACCGTGCCGGGGTGGCGCGCAGCCAGTGCGGCGCCGATCTGCGGCGTATCGTCGGTTGAACCATTGTCCAGAATCGTGCAGAGATACCGGACAGAGGGATCCTTCTGCACGTACATCTGCATGTATCGGACAGTTTTTTCGATTCCGTTTTCGAGTCTCTTATGCTCGTTCAGCACAGGAAACAGCAGATTGATTTCCATAAAACTCTCCTACTGTTTAGGCGCGATTTTCTCTACGCCGGCGATCAGATACCGCTGCTTCCGGTACATGAGCTTCAAGATCACCGACAGATATTTCATGATGATACTCAGCAGAATGAACACGCCCATGAAGGACAGCGACATGAATCCCATCGTCGAAAGCCAGCCGGAGACCGCCTGCGTCTTCATGAAGAATTCCCGGATGATTTCGATACCCATCAGCAGCGAAATCACGACAAATAAAGCGCTGATGACCGTGGAAACCTTCTCCATGACATCGGTAAAATAAATCAGGCTGTCGAGCGCCAGATGCGTTCTCTCATGTCTGCCTTTCAGCGCCTTTCTGCGTGCATCGATGTCGATCGCGTGATATTGGATCACATCCGCCCGCAGACCGCAGTTCATGTAGATTGCCTTGCGGTAGGGAATATAGTCGCCGATGGACTTGATCCGGTTGACGGCGCGCCTCGACAGCACACGGAACGTCTCGGGGCCGATTTTTCCTTCGGAGTTGCTGTTTCTGTTGAAAACGCTGTAAAACATCCTGCTTGTAAACCGCATGCCGTCCCGGCAGGAAGCCGCGACAACATCGTACCCTTCCAGCGTCCGTTCATATATCTTCCGGATCAATGTTTTCGGGTAATCAATAAACAGGTTGTCGAATTCAAATACAAAATCACCGATCGCGAGATCCCTTCCGACATTCATTGCAGCTTCCTGCCCCTGATAGTGACTCATCTGAATGATGCTCACCATTTGGGAATCCATCTTCGTGTGCTCGAAGAAATCGTAGATTTTCGCGATTCCGTCGTCTGAAGACGCGTCATTGACAAAAATCAGCTCATACTTGTCGAAAAGAGCTGCCAGCTCCTGTGTGATCATGGACAGGAACATATCGATATATGCGGCATCGTTATGCAAATACATGACCGCCGAGACAAATTTGTGTTCCCTGTTCTGCGCAAGGTCCATTACAGATATTCCTCCAGATCATACACGGTATTGATTTTGCCGGACAAAACACTGACAAGCCGTGGATACTCGCTGTTCACGCGGATCGCCGTCGGTCTCGAATCATCGACTTCCGAAGATTTCAGAATCGGTTTCATCGAATACAAGGATCCCTGATAGGTAAATTCATATTCCTCGCGCATATACTTACGTGCGAGATGACTCATATACGGCCAGGCGCTTTCCGGCCGGCAGGGACAATCCGTACAGTTGGCAAGCTGCTCCGGCCGGCAGCTTTCCTCCCCTTCCAGAGCCTGCCTTCGCTCCATGCACGGAAAGGCCGGCAGACGCTCATAGCTTGCCATATGCGGGGTAAAAGAAACACTCGTCAGCGAGTGGTAACCGGTCTTGCCAAACGGCATGATCGAAAAGAAAGGGCCGTCCATGACCGTAAGTCCGATCCCGCGCAGCTTTTCCGAAGCCTTCGTCAGGATAATTTCGCATAGCTCATACTTGATGTTAAAGCCGGTGTGGGAAACGCCGTCCACGAGCTTTAAAACTTCATTGGTCGAAGCATAAGTCGCGTTCAATATGTAATCTGAGGTATGTACACTCCCGCCTGCCATGTGCACTTCGAAATGATCCGGATACCGCGCGATGTCTTCTATCTTCGCATTATAGCAGATCGTCACGTTCGGCATCGCGCTTAAAGCGTCCAGAAAGTATTTCTTCAAAACCATCGCGTCATATGTATACTCTTCGGTCAGGAACGCGCCGTCGCACATCCCCTCCTTGAAGTACAAAGACACCGGCGCTTCTTCGCAGCGAATGCCCGCCGCCCGGCAGAACGACTGAAACTGTTCGGCATTCGTCCACGAAAAGCGGCTGCTCGTCGCGTAAATCTGATGAAAGCCCTTTTCAATGCAGAACGGGAAGTCATCGCAGAAGCGGCGGAAATACCCTGCTGACTTTGTCGCGGTCGACAGGCTCCTCGGGTAATGATACCCCATATGAACCCTTGCCTGATTCACATAGGTTGCGCGCCCGAAAGCTCTGTCATCCTTCTCCAGAACCAGAATCTTCTCTTTCTTTTCCCCGCAGTGTTTTGCCGCATACAGGCCGTAGAGCCCTGCGCCGATGATGATTTTGGTATAATTCATATTCTCCGAAAGACTGATAAAGCCCTGCCCCCGGCAGTAAAAGGCCGAAAGCAGGACCAGATCAGATTATAGTAAATGACGCCATCGTACATGGCGCTGTTCTTTGGAAGCTCACGCTGTCTTCTCTTCCTTTGCCGGCTTCGCGGCAAGGTCCAGAATCGCGTGCTTCGGGCACTTCACCGCGCAGTCACCGCAGCCGACGCACTTTTCGGGATCAATGATCGCCAGATTGTCGATAACATGAACCGCGTCATGCTGGCAGGTTCTCTCGCACATGCGGCAGGCAATGCAGGACGTCTTGCATACTGCCATGGCTGCCTTGCCGGTATCCTTATTGGAGCACTTGACCGTAACCGTCTCCTTGTAAGGCTTCAGCGATATGATGCTCTGCGGGCAGACCTTGATGCAGGACTGGCAGGCCGTGCAGTAATCTCTTCCGACAACCGCGACACCGTCAATGACATGGATCGCGTCGAACTGGCAGGCATCGACACAGTCGCCGAGGCCGATGCAGGCGAACTTGCAGGCTTTGCTGCCGCCGAACAATGTTTTGGCGGCTTTGCAGCTGTCTATGCCTTCGTACTCGTACAGAGGCTTTGCGTTCTCTTTCGTGCCGTTGCAGGCAACGAACGCAACCATCTTCTCTTCTGATTCGGCGGAAGTGCCGAGAACCTTCGCAAGCTTTTCAGCTACCGCGGGGCCGCCGACAACGCACTTGCTGCAGGGAACGTCTTTATTGTCCGCCATAGCGTGCGCATAATCGTCACAGCCGGCAAAGCCGCACCCGCCGCAGTTCGCTCCGGGAAGCTCCGCGCGAAGGTCAATGAACAGCTGATTTTCCTTGACCGCGAAAATCTTCGATGCGTAGGAAAGCAGAATTCCCGCGACAAGACCGATAACCGTCAGAAGAACGACAGAAACAACAATTGTACTCATCCGTAGCGCCCTCCCTTACTTGAACATTCCATTGAATCCCATGAAAGAAATCGCGAGGATCGAAGCAGTCGTAAGAACGATCGGAACGCCATGGAAAGACTTCGGGATTCTTGACTGATCAACAAGCTTGGAACGAACACCTGCCATGATTGCAAGTGCGAGCCAGAAACCAAGTCCGCCGCCGAATGCCTGTGCAATCGACTGGAAGAAGTTGTACTGCTTGTTGAAGTTATCAATGCAGACGCCCAGAACAGCGCAGTTCGTTGTAATCAGCGGAAGGTAAATACCCATACTCTTGTAAAGAGCGGGCATGTTCTTCTTCATGAACATCTCGATGAACTGCACGAGCGCCGCGATGACCAGAATAAAGGAAACTGTCTGCAGATAGCCGATTCCAAGCGGGTTCAGAATAAAGGTCTGAATGCACCAGGTAACTGCTGTAGCCAGTGTCATAACAAATGTTACGGCAATGCCCATGCCCTTTGCAGAGTCCAGATCCGTCGAAACACCGAGGAACGGGCAGATGCCGAGGAACTGGGACAGCGGGTAGTTGTTAACCGTGATCATCCCGATAATGATAATGATCATGCTGGAAATTGTGCTCATTATGCTGCCGCTCCTTTCTCCGCCGCTTTATCGTCATCGGAGCAGACGCCCTGCATCGCGCAGCCGTCACAGCCGAAGGAATTGCGGATCTTCGACTTGTCCTTTGTGATAAAGTGAACAAATGCCATTACACAGGCGAATACAAAGAAGCCGCCGGGAACCATCGTCATGATGCCCATGCCGGGGATACCCAGAGCCGCCTGCAGCTGGATTCCCTTGAATCCGGGCGCAAGGCCGAACCAGTCGCCTGCAAGCCATGTTCCGCTGCCGAGGATTTCACGGATTGAACCCATCACACAGAGTGTGAACGTAAAGCCAAGGCCCATGCCGATCCCATCGAGAGCGGAATCAATCACGCTGTTCTTGGACGCGAACATCTCGGCACGGCCGAGGATGATGCAGTTAACAACGATCAGAGGCAGGTAAAGTCCCAGAGCCGCGTAGAGCGAAGGAACAAACGCCTGCAGAATCATCTGCACGATTGTAACGAACGCTGCGATAACCGTGATAAAGCAGGGGATTCTTACCTTATCCGGAATAAACTTGTGCAGCGCGGAAATTACCATGTTGGAACAGATCAGAACTGCCGTTGCAGCCAGACCCATGCCCAATCCGGTCTCAACCGATGTCGATGTAGCCAGTGTAGGGCAGGTACCGATGACCAGCACCAGCACAGGATTCTCTTTGATGAGGCCGTTGGTCAGAATGCTGAGTTTACTCTTCTTTGCTTCTGCCATTACTGTGCACCTCCTAACTCTTTATACTGCTCGAGCGCTGCGTAAACACCCTTGTGAATCGCGCCGCCCGAAACAGACGCGCCGGAAATAAACTGGAAGCCGGACTCTTTCTTGACATCTTCCGATGTCAGCTCTTTCTTGCCGTCATACTGTGCAAGATAATCCGGATCCTGATCCTTCGTGCCGACGCCCGGCGTATCCGAATGCGCTGTTACCGTGACACCGGTAATCGCGCCGTCCTTGCCGACGCCGACCATCATTGTAAGATCGCCGCCGAAAGACTTCGTAACAACCGTGAAAACATCACCCGCGCCGTTCTCCGCAGCATACGCTTCGGTTACGTTTGCGCTGCCGTCTGTCGAAGAAGCGTACTTCTTGACATCGAGCTGCTTGAAGCTGTCGCCGTCCGGAAGCACTTTCATTCTTGCCTCATTGGCAGCCTGAATCGCTCTCTGTTCGATGACGCCGGTCGTGATATTATTCGTGATTGCCAGAAGCAGCGTCGCAACCATGGCAATTACAGTTAGAATGATAACAGGATAAACATATTCCTTGAAATTACTGTTCTTCGTCTCAGCCATTATTTTGCAGCCTCCTTTCCGGTGGAAGCAGCTTCCTTTGCGGCTTTCTTCGCAGCCTTTTCCGCCGCAGCGATACCGTAGAATGAGCGTTCCGAATAACGGTCAATCAACGGTGTGACGACGTTCATCAGAAGGATCGCGAAAGATACGCCTTCCGGATAAGCTCCGAGAATACGGATCATCATGGTCAGGGCACCGCATCCGATACCGAAGATCAGCTTGCCTCTCTTCATGATCGGGCTTGTGACATAGTCCGTCGCGCAGAAGAACGCGCCGAACATCACGCCGCCGGCCAGAACATTGAAGATACCCATCGTAAACGCGTTGTATCCGGGTACACCGACCGGATTAAATGCGTAGTAGATCACGGAAATCACAAAAACAGTTCCAATGAACGCACACGGAATAATCGGGCTGATGATCTTCTTCCAGATCAGGAACAGACCGCCGATCAGAATCGCGAGCGCGCAGGTCTCGCCAAGCGCTCCGCCGGTATTGCCGAGGAACATATCGGTCAGTGTGTAGTGTGCCTGACCCAGCGTTTTGTTTGCGATATCACCAAGCGGTGTCGCGCCGGTAACGCCGTCATAAACTCCGGAAGCAATCTGGAATCTCGTAAGCGGCCAGGTTGTCATATAGGAAGTCCAGCTCAGAAGCAGTACCGCACGGCCTACAAGAGCAGGGTTTGCGATATTGCGTCCGATGCCTCCATACAGGCACTTTACGATTACGATCGCAACGCCGACGCCGATGGCGAGCATCCAGATCGGGAAATTCGCGGGCACATTCATCGCGAGGATTGCACCGGTAACACAGCAGGAAAGATCACGGGTTGTGTCGGGCTTCTTCATGATCTTGTTGTAGCAATATTCAAATGCCACGCCGAAGACCATGCCCAGAAGAATACGAATCAGAGCGCCGAAGCCAAAGAAGATAGTGGAAGCCGCTGCAGCGGGGATCAGTGCGATCAGCACATACAGCATGGTCCTTCTGGTATCCAGCGTTGTGGAAACATGAGGAGAATTCGTTACAAGAAGTCCTGTTTTGAATCTATTGTCAGCCATTCTTAGCAGCCTCCTTCTTATCCGCTTCCTTAACCATCGCCTTGCCGAGCTTGTTCATGAAAACGAGCGGTCTGTGCGCGGGGCATACGAACGAGCAGCTGCCGCACTCCATACACTGCATGACCTTCAGCTCGCGGAGCATCTGAACATCTTTCCTCTCATACGCGTCCGCGTACTTGACGGGAAGCAGGCCGAACGGGCAGGCGTCATGACATCTGCCGCAGCTGATGCAGGCTGTCTCTTCCGGAAGAGCCGCCTTCGCGGCTGTGAAAGCGAGAATGCCGTTATTGGCCTTCGTCGTAGGCTGCGCGTCTGTATAGACCGCGCGTCCCATCATGGGGCCGCCGAGCAGAATCTTTCTGGGCTCTGCCTTGTATCCACCGCAGAAAGCGATCAGATCCGCGATCATCGTGCCGAACGGAACCATTACGTTCTTCGGGTTCGCGACCGCGTCGCCGTCTACCGTCACTCTTCTCTGAATCAGCGGAACACCGTCCTTCAGATACTGTCCGATAAATGCGGTAGAGGAAACGTTGGCAACAATAACGCCCAGAGATGCCGGCAGTACGCCCGCGTCGCAGGTCTGTCCGGTCACTTCATAGATCAGAACACGCTCTGCGCCCTTCGGATATCTCGCCTGCAGCGGGAATGTCTCGATATTGGAAAGCTTCTGCTGCGCAATCATACGGTTGAAGTTATCAATCGCATCCTGCTTGTTGCTCTCGATCGCGATATATGCCTTTTCCGCGCCCAGATATTTGACAAGTGCCTGCGCGCCGTCAAGAACATTCTGCGCGTCTTCAAGCATTGTCCTGTGGTCGGATGTAAGATAAGGCTCGCACTCCGCGCCGTTGACAATAATGTACTTGATGTCCTCAAGGTTCTTGGGATCATACTTGAGCCATGCAGGGAAGGTAGCGCCGCCCATACCGACAAGGCCGCTCTCCTTGATTGCAGCTACAAAGCTCTTGTGATCCGTTACGACCGGCGCCTTGATATTCTCATCCATTGTCTGAAGCTTATCCGTTTCAATAACAACAAACGTATCCTGGCCGCCCATCGCATTGGTCATCGTCTCGATGCCTGTTACCGTACCGGACACACTGGAGTGCACCGGAACATGTAAGAAAGCATCTGTGTCACCGATCTTCTGCCCTACCTTTACGGTATCGCCCTTGGCAACAAGAGGTTTGCAAGGAGCGCCGATATTCTGGGACATGGAAATCTTCACCACGTCCGGAACCGGCATTACTTCTGTCGCGTGGCTTGCCGTATTCTTGTAGTGGCCTGCATCGATGCTGCTTAAATGCTTAGCACGTAAGAACATAATGTTGTTCCCCCTTCATAAATTTCATGTGTCAGCGGCAGCGCCGCCCCTACAGTTTGGATCGGCGCGGGACTGCGGCTGAAAGATGATTTTTATAAATATTTTATTAAATCATCGATCACATACAGCGTCATTATACAACGGGTTTCAAAATTTTAAAATAATTTTATAAAATCTGTTGAGTGTGGTAAATGTTCAACAGCTCCCCGCAATACTCCTCCGGCGTATCAAAATGCTCCTCAAGACAGTTCCCGCGATATTGCTCCTGCCGATCTCTATCTTTCCACAGAGCATTGATCTTCTCTGTCAGCTCCCGGCAATTCCCGGCCTCAAACAAATCTCCGGTAACACCCTCTTTAATAATCTCCGGAACACCGCCGATTCTGCTGCCAATCACAGGGACTCCCAGAAGTATCGGCTCCAGAACCGAATACGGATAGTTTTCGTACCAGGTCGAAGGAAAAACCGTAAAAGCCGCATGACGGATCACGGAATACAGCGGTTCTCCGCCAAGGAATCCCAGATTTATCAGCTTTTGCTCCTTGCCCGCGCCGGCCGCGGCTTCCACCTGCTCCTGCAGTTCTCCTTTTCCGGCCAGAACAAACGGAATCTCCGGCAGCCTCTTCGCCGCCTCCAGTACAAGATTCACACCTTTTTCCTGATCATATCTTCCGTAATAAAGAACATACGGTCCAATACCGCGCAGCAGCTCCGGCAGTTCATCTCCGCGAGTCCGGTCCGGATTCAGATTCGCGAAGTTATGTAAGGTTACACATCTTCCATTCAGATCCGGATTTGTCTCAAGAAGCCGGCGGATGAAATCGCTCGGGCAAATGATCGTGTCCACCTGACGGTAAGTGTGGCGTTTTCTGTAAAACTCCGCTTCCTTCTGACCGATCAGACTCCGCAGTCTCGAGTTATGAATGCAGCGCTGCTGCGTGCAGAAACGAAAATCCCCGTCCAGACATTTCCTGCACAATTCTCCCGTGGCAGGAACCCGCATCATGTGATTCGGGCAGACCCACTGCATGTCATGCGCCGTGTAGACAATCCGGATCGAGGGATCAAACGCCTTTACCTCATCAATAACGGACGGTGTCAGCTGAAAGTTAATGTTATTCAGATGCACGACATCCGGATGAAAATCCTCCAAAACTACGCGGATCTTCTGCCGCGCCTCTTTGGAATAAATGATCTTGAACGGATAGGCGATCGTCCGCAGCCGCCGCTCATGAAAATCGATCGGCTCGGTATAGCTGTCCGCATGATTTCCCACGATCCGGCCTTCATGTTCCATGCCGAAATACTGCACTTCATGTCCCATCTTCCGGAGCTGCTTGCCGATCCCGAAGATATATGTCTCGGACCCTCCGTTCGGGTACAGGAATTTATTGACGATCAGAATTCTCATATTACTATCCTTCCGGTGCATCGTGCCAAGCCGGTACATTTCAATTTATCTATTCATCTAACCCAACGCGTTACCGGTTCAGTCATTCTGCTGCACCGATAATTCCCTGACCCCTTGTACAGTGTAGGCCGCATATGCTGCCACGCAAAGGAGCGCCATGAACGCCATCGGTATGTTCGATCCTCCCAGCATTGCATTGCTGTATGTTACAACAGATGAAACAATTAGAACGAGGCTGACATATATCTGCTTGCGGCGCATCCACGTAAATGCGCTGATCAGAATGATTGCCGCATAATCGTATCTTTCATGCATGGCAGGTAAAAACATAAATGCTGTCCAGACCACCCACGAAGCCAGATACAGCCATTTTTCCAGATTCATACTGGCAGCCTTGTAAATAATATATAACGCTGCGAATCCGAAAATTGCAATGCAGGCTGCCGTCGCCGTCCGATGAAGCCCCGGATAGTCTCCAAGGCCCAGCTGATAGAAATTCGCGCTGTTTATTGCCATGCCGTCATACTCGCCGGTTGCTCTCAGATATGTCTTATAGACATCCTGAAAACGTCGGCCGCAAATCACTGCAGGAAGCCCCGTCAGTATATACATAAGCGGAAGCTTGAAGAACTCGAAGATAGAAAAGTCTTTCCTTGCAAGATAAAGGATGACAAGAAACGGCAGAAAAAAGGCAGCCTGCAGCTTCAGGCAAAGTCCAAATGCATAGATCGTAAAGCCGGCTGCATAACGTCTTGACAGCACAAGATACAAACTGATGATGATCGCGCATGTATACAGACTGTCGCACTGTTTCCAGAGAGAGGCATTCAGCAGCACGGATGGCAGGAACAATGTGCAGGCAGCAATGACCGCAGCCATTTTGCGGTTTCTCCGGCGAGATGAAGGAGATATTGACTGCCCGTGTTTTTCATCAAGCACCAGTGTGATTATTTTAAACAGAAAATAAGCGCCAAGATACTCAGCCGTCAAATGAACCACCGAAAGCGGCAGATACGGTTCACAAGGCAGCTGCGCAATAAAGGCAAGCAGCACATTGTAAGGGACATAATAGTCGCCAATTTTCGTGGCAAGTCCGTTGACGATTCCAAGTTCCCGATATTTATTTACCCAGGGGACAATAAAGTTGTTGTAGTCTGCCGACAGAACACAGTTCGGGATCATGACGATCCGGGCATACAAAGAGATTCCAAGAATCACAATCAGGCAAATCTCGAAAGCATTCTTTTCGACAAGATGAAATATGGCTTTATCCAGCGCCGTTACGTCATTTCTTTTGTCTGGTTTTTTCATATCCGGTTTTTCATCTTCCCCCTTGCGGTAATTTATGTCTTAAAGTGTATAAGATGTTATTTTTGATATAGTTTCTTCCACCGCCGATACAAAATGAGAGCCGGCAATCCCATCACCAAATACAAAGCCGTCTTCCGAATCCCGACTCTGCCGCGGCGCTTTAAGATCTCTTCTTCGTACGACCCGGACTTGCGGTCCTTCTCCTTTGCAAAATGACTGTAAATCCGGTACAGCAGCATCATCTTGCATCTGGTTTTTGTATTGACCCGCGGATCATTCAGGTAAACGGACGAGCGGTACATCATACTGTACGGCGAATAAACCTTCATCTTCCTGCCGGTTTTCGTAAGCCCGCCCTCCAGATAGTCACAGACATAAATCACATGATTGATATTGACCAGCTTATAGTCGGAAGACATACGCATCCAGACCGCATCTTCCGGCATGTACTTTTCCCCCTCAAATACCGGGAACGGATATTTCCGCAGTACATCTGTCAGAAACACTTCCGCCCTGTCTCCTTCAATCCCGGCATTGATCCGTGACACACAGTAATCAGCGACCGTTTCATTTTCCGGAAACTCGCCCGCATTGACAACGCCGTGGCTGTCGGCTCGCAAAAAACACAAACCTCCAATGCTCTGCGGCCCCGTAAGCGGCTGATACTTTTCATAATACGCGCGAATCGTCTCTACTGCATCCTTAGAGAGCGTGTCATCGCTGTCCACAATAAAGGTAAGTGGTGCTATGATTTTGGAAATACCAAGATTCAGTGCTGTATGCTTGCCGCCATTCTCTTTGTAAAGATAGCGTATTGAAAACGGCGCTTCCTGTATCCACGCCTGTACTGTTTCTCTGGTCTGATCCCTGCTGCCGTCATCCACAATCAGCCAGTCAAAACATTGCTGTGTCTGCCCGCAAAGAGAGCGAAACAGATTTTCCAATTCTGCGCACCGGTTATACGCCGGCGTCAGAATGGTAACCAGGCTGGAATTATAATCTGATGCTGCATTTTTCACATCTGTCTGACTCATTTCACTGAACCTCTACGTACGGCTCTTTTTGCGCAGATGCCGGCTGCGCCTGACGCTAATATTCCCGCGACGGCTCCGGACCAAAAAACCACGCTGACCGCTCCCCGCAGGTAGTCATATTCCGTAATTTTACCTCTGAAGCAAAACATCGGATCCTTCTCATCCAGATAATTGAGCACACGGATGCCCGGTGTTTCCTCAAGTTTCTGTATTTCCACTTTCGAGAGGTATAACTCCTGCATCTCCCCGTCCGGAACATCGGTGTTGCGTCTTCTGCAGTAATATGCATCCTGACGCACCGCTAAATTTCCATACAGGATTGCCGCTGCTGCCATAGCTAGTACCGCTGCGGTCGCAGCTCTTCTCCCATTCGTCCGCCAGCCGTTTCTGAATACTGCCAGCAGATTTGCCGCTGCCGCACATGGATTCCATAGATGAAACTGATGCTTCCCAATCCTGGCGGCAAGGCCGCCAAACAGACAGAAGTTTTCTCCTTCTTTCTTTCGAAGAAGTTCACAGCCGAGGAAAATAAGAGAAACATTTTTAAATGAGGTGTTGAAAGCAAACGGCTCGGAAACCGCTGCGGCAAGGCAGAAGAAAATCACCGCCATTTTCACGCTGTGGTGCCATGAAGGCGTCTCCCTCAGGCTTCTGCCTATCAGATACAGATACCCCGCCATCATCAGCGCAAAAATCAGGATTCCGCCATAGAACAAGAGTTCGGCATAAGAACTGTCCAGCGTCATGGTAAAGGAAGCGCCTTCCGGTTTTCTGCTGCCAAGCAGGCGCACGCCAAATACCGTTAAAAATTTCCGTGTCAGCATGGGTCTTGTTGTCATCGCCCTGTTCAGCAAATCAAATGCCTTTCCTCGAAGGATCAGCGGCAGAACAATCGCGCCGAAAATCTCGAGCGGAAGAAGACATTGCAGGAGGAAAGATTCTGTTTTTGTGATCAGTCTGTTTTTCCTGCGTTTCCATTCAAAATACAAAAGCGCCAGTACAAAGGCCAGATACCCGATCATTCCGGTAAGACTGAGCGAATACAGGAAAAAATAAGCCGCGCCAAAAGCACTTGCAAGCATCAGAAGCAAAAATATTCCTGCTTTTAATCTCTCCCCATGCAGACAATAGAGCAGATAGGAAAGCGTAACAACATATGTGATCTGCAGTACATTAGGATGCGTATAGCCAAGTGCCCACCGGACAGCGTACCCGAGATGGTACTTGCTGTGGACGACAAAATCTCTTGTCCGCAGATTCAGAAGCTGTGTCAGAATCTGAAACAGAAAAACCGGCGTCCAGACAGTCACGGCAAGCTTCATCACGCGCTCCTGCCGGATTCCTTTGAGCGAAAGAATCAGAAGGCTGTATATGATGACCGAATAGTCACCGGTCTGCAGAAAGGAAACTCCCGTAAGCGCCAGCAGACCGAATACCAGACCGGCTTCCTTCTTTGTGTAGGTACTCAGAAGAATTTTCAGCACTGCGAGGAGCGAGGCTGCAAGAAAACCTGCCTGATAGACCGGCCCCGCAGTCAGACCGAACCCCTTGATGGCCAGCATAATTGCGAAATACGCGTAAAACAGCAGCTCCTGCACTGTCACCGGATACAATTTATTATTCTGCACTGCAATATCCTCAATTTCCGTTAGTGGTTAATCCGACTTCAGCGCTGCTGTCTGTCCTGAAGGCTCGAATCCAGCACGCTCTTCCATTTTGCGGCGATTTCTTCCGGCATAAAATCACGAGTTCTTTCTCTTCCCTTTTCCGAATAGGTCCTGCGAAGAGCATGATCCTGCATCATGTGTATCATCGCCCCGGAAAGAACCGGCGCATCACCTGCCGGCACCAGAATTCCGTACTTCGCGTCATCCTCGGTTTTCGTCATCCTGAACGGGTCAGTGTCCGGCGCCAGAATTTCTCTTGCACCGCATTCCGTTGCAATAACAGGAAGCCCGGACTGCATTGCCTCCAGTACTACATTCGGCATACCTTCAATCAGCGATGCCAGAACAAAAACATCCGCCTTCGCCATATAGTTCTCCGGATCCGGGACATTTCCGGTAAAGAGAACCGACTGCAGGATGTCAAGATCGTCCGCAAGCGCGGTAAGATCCTGCTGCAAAGGGCCACTGCCCGCAATAACAAGGCAGGTATCCGGCATTTCCTTATGAACTTTTGAAAAAGCCCGTAGAAGATATTCCTGCCCCTTTTCTGGAGAAAGGCGCGCCACATTCAGAAAGGTTTTCTTCCCTTTGATAAAAGAGATAAATTCCTGCCATGTTTCAGAAGTTCCCCGCGTGCGATCCTCCGCACCGCCTGCGCTAACGGCTGTTTCGGCAGTAACGGCCGGATGTATCGAAGGCTTCGTCGCAGACTTATCCGGCAGCATGTTGTAAATTGTAGTAACCTTGGAAGGCTCTGCCTGAAAGAAATCCACAACATCCTGATGGGCCAGCTCCGAGACAGTCACAATCCTGTTGCAGCGGTTGTAACTGTTTTGCACATACAACTTCTTCCATATGCTGTGCGTAAATCTGGACTCGACGTTGCGAACGGACACGACGGCTGCCGACCTCTTCCCTGAATGTACATTGAGAATATCCGCGCCGGGAAGAAAGCTTACACAGACGTCAATTCCCCACCGCTCTTTCAGCTTCCGCAGTTCTTTCATCTGCCGGAGAACGCAGAGAGCTTTCCGGGCTTTGGAATCTTCTGGCTTTGAACGATTCTGCAGGACAAGCACATTCTGCAGCTTCGCGTGAAGCTCCGGGTCATCGTAGACAACGCAGATATAGGACTTGTATCCCAGTTGCGGATGCGAGTTGAAATATTCGGAAAGGGCAACAACCGCCTTTTCCGCGCCGCCTCCGCGAAGATGGTGTGTGAACCACAGGACGCGGCACATCTTTTTGCTATTCATGTCTTTATCAGAAATTTGCATAGGCAAAACCGGCATTGATAAGATAAGCTCATTCACTTCAGATTCCTTTTTTCTGATCCTCCATCATTTCGCGGATCACGCTGTAATAATTGGCAAACTGGAACTGGCGCAGCACGCTCTGATACCCGGCCGCACCCATTTCCGGAATCCGGTCCGGATTCGCGAGCATGCCGGATAATTTCTTATACAGGTCGTCCTCGTCACAATCCCTGAACACTTCTCCAGTGATCCCGGGCCGGATATAATCTGCCGTTCCGTTGTCCGTACCGCTGAGTGAGGGTACGCAAAAAGACATTGACTCGATAACCGAAATTGAAGCGGGCTCGCCGGTACTGGCGAGCACATAGATATCCGATCTTCTGTAGATGTCGTTTACTTCCTGCTTGGACAGGTTCCTGTACAGCGTCACCGCGCCTTCGAGATGATTTTCCTTCAAATACGTGCACAGTCTGTTGTAATACTCTTCATGAAAAGGGTCGGAACATTCTCCCGCGATTGTCAGATGAATTTTCGGATACCGCTCCCGAAGTCTTGCAAAAACCCGGACCATCATGAAATGGTTTTTCCGCTCCTGATACTTGCCGATCTCGAAAATATTGATCCGGTCGTCGTAAAAGTATTTTTTCTCCTCCGGAGGGCACATCGGTTCGACCAGAAACGGAGCCCAATAGCTGTGCGGATCCCTGACTTTTCCCGTCATGTCAATCCCGATCTGCCTTGTCGGAGTGATTCTGTATTCCGGGCAGCGGCTCCTGACGAAGCGGTGCATAAAATCATGTTTGAAATAAGACGGCTCTGCCCACACAGGGCTGAGGTTGTACAGAAAGGCCGGAATCCCGTACTTTCTGCAAACCCTGTAACAGACCATTGTATAAATGGAGCGCTCGCGGAGAATGACCAGATCCGGTTTGAATTCTTTTACTTCCTTCTCAAATTTTCCAAAAGGCGGAAAGCCGTAATGCAGATTGATATCTTTGGCGAACGCATTTCGGTGCGGAAGGCTCATATAGAAGCGGTAAAATGATTCAAAGAGTCCGGAATACCCAAGTGTTTCGGGGACAACAGCCGTATGATCCTCCACTTTTCCCGTGTACCATGTCAGGAGCTTCAGCTCATCCCCGTGCTCCTTCCATCCCTTCATGATCGCGATCTGATTGGTATGGTATCGGTGCAGAACATACATTATACGCATGAATTCATTCCTCTGTTATCATCCCGGCACGGCTTAATCTTCCGGCTGCTGAGTTATTCATCTTTAAATACTTCTTCCTTGCTGACTTCGGTCACCTTGCCGTCGCCGACCTGATAGAAAATATCCGCGTTCCGGATCGTCTTCAGGCGATGCGCGATGATAATGATCGTCTTTTCGTTATGGAGACTGTCTACCGACTCCATGACCGCGCGTTCTGTATCCGAATCGAGAGCAGAGGTTGCTTCATCCAGGACCATAATTTCCGGATCGTTATACAGAGCTCTCGCAATTCCGATTCTCTGCCGCTGGCCGCCGGAGAGGCGTACGCCTCTGTCTCCGACATACGTATCATATCCGTCTACAAGATCGTCGATAAAGTCCGCAATCTGCGCCTTCTTCGCTGCTTCGATGACCTTTTCGTCTTCAATTTCCTCTTCCGGAATACCGAATGCGATATTATGGCGGATTGTATCGTCCGACAGATAGATCACCTGCGGGATATACCCGATTTCACTCTGCCACGTCCTGAGATTTTTGAAGATGTCCATTCCGTCAGCGTAAATGTGGCCGATCTGCGGTGTCAGAAGTCCCAGGATAATATCGACCATCGTTGTCTTACCGGCGCCGGTTTTACCCGTGAAAGCTACTGTTTTGCCGCATGGAATCCTAAAAGAGACGTTTTGAATAACGTCTTCCGTCACATTCGGGTAATGGTAGCTTACATTCTTAATCTCAACCAGATTTTTGAATTCCCAGCCCGCGTTCTTCTCCGTTTCCTTCTCGCGCAGACCGTCGACATCCTTGAGATCATGATAGATCAGGTCAAGAGACGGCAGACTGTACACAATGTCCGTATAATGCTCGTTGATCTTTCCGACAGAAGGCATCATGCGGAACGCTGCTACCGCGAATACACTCAGCTGCGGGATAAAATCCATCAGTTCCTTCTGACCGTAGTTCAGCTTCAATATGACGGCAAGCAGAAGGCCGGTCATGCAGCCTGCTTCCACCATATATCTGGGAAGTGTGGCGACCAGTCTTGTGAGACGCAGGCCATAGGTATATTTATCAAAATTGTCTTCGTATATCGTGGTGAAATAGTTCTCTCTGTTCAGAACCTTGATTTCCTTGATTCCGCTCAGAGCCTGATTCATCCACTGATAGAGTTTCCCCTTATAGAGCTGCGCCTTCTTGCCGAGATCGAGTACGACATGCTTCGAAACCTTTGTGCTGATAAGTACTGTAAGAATCAGCACCGCCAGCACAATTACTGTAATGGACTTACTGACAACAAACAAGTAAATTCCAAGGACTACACACACAATAATTTCTATCAGCAGTTCCATGAAATGGATGATGCCCTTGGCAAACATATCCGTATCTTCCTGCAGACTTCTCTGCAGCACGGCTATGTTGTGGTTGAGATGGAAGGTGTACGGCTCGGACATATACGCTTTCAGCAGTTTGACCGAGATTCGTTTCTGCAGTCTGTAGCTGAATTTATAGATTGCGTTCTTCTCCCACATCAGGTATACATTCTTGACCACATAGATGACGATAATCAGTCCGGCGATCGCGGTCAGGTACTGCGTGGTGCTTTGAAAGTCAAATAACGCGTAAAAATAATGCAGCCACTTGTTGGTATAAATCTGATCCGGTGTCATCAGCACCTGAATGAAAGGCATAAAAATCGTGACACCCATCAGTTCAAAAATACTGCCAACGAATACGGCAAAGAAGAGGAATACCATCGTGATCTTTTCTTTCAATGATAAAATGTATTTCATCTTTTCGTACATGTATTGATCTCCTCAGCCATGTTTCTTTCATTGTTGTTCTTTTAAAAACAATCCGGAGCTTACTAAATTTCCTGCCGTATCTCATCCAAATACTGTAAGTAGCCGGCTTTCCTGTTTGCTTCTATGCCAACAATACTGTGTTTAGGAATCGCAATCTTTTCTTTGGCATTCATTAAAAACCATGAATACTCCATATCCAGATTGCCAATATCGATGACACGATAACCTTTTAAGAACAAATCCTCAGTTAAAGGTTTTGCACATGCTCCTGCAGATATTAAAAACAGCCTATCTGAAGGAAATGCGCAACTGGCAGCAAGTATTCGATCATAAGCATCAAATGCGTTAGCAGGCGGAATCAGAATGCGCTCAACACTGCTGCATAAAGACAGTAAATCATTATCAACTCCATTATGAGTACGTGTTCCTTCTACTACTACAACTTTCTTTCCCTTCCAGATCATTTTTATCTCTTGAAACCACCCATCACATACATTCTTGTCTTCTCTCGTTATATAACAACGAGAGAAAAGAGTATTGGCATAGGTTCGGTCATGGCTGCATAGCTTATTATAATATTTGTGATAGAAGAGAAAATGATCTTCCCAAAATCGTTTTGAAGCAGGTACATAAAAATCAAGCCCATTAAAAATATCCTGAACAGATACCACAAGACCATCATGCGTGTACCCGAGTATATCCGCCAGCCGTTTCTGAAGTTCCCGGTTGCTGTTCTGCAACTGCAGATTTCTTCCTCTAATAAACGTAAGTTCACCGTCGCCAAAACGGACCAGACTATGGTCTGTATTCTGCAACATCATAATTGTTTCGTCTACAGACTGAACACGAATCATGGGGCCATTATGTTGTACAGTACTCATATAGCGTTGATAGTATTGATGAGCAATACTCTGCTTTACCCTGTCTTTAAAATTATTCATGAATCATATCCCTGATATTACTTGGAATTCCTAACAGACTGAGGAAAACACATTTTATCTGAATTAACAATGTTCTGCGAATATGTATTGAACAGGTGATCATCGTCATTACGGGCAAATATTTTTTGAAAAGGTTTTGTGTAGGATATCAAAACCACCATAGCAACTGTCACACAAATTGTTCCCATATGTAAATAGTTTCTCCGTTGTGTCAGTTTTTGGCTAAACCGTTGTATCCCCTTCCCACTCATAGGAAGAAGCATAATCATATATGGCATGGCATATAGGCATTGTGCTTCCCAAAACAAATGAAACGTAAAACCACCTAAAAAAAATAAAGGGCAGAGTATTTCGCTCCAGTTTTTAGTCTTTGTTTCTGTAATCCAATAATATAGAGCAAAACCGTATACAAAGGATAGGATGAAATTACAGTATTCTGTAAAAAAGAAACGTCCTCTTCCGGTAACAAGCCAATCCATATGTCCGGCTTCTCCCTCAAGTTCCCATAATACTTGAAATGTCGGATTGTTCCATTGGGACTGAATCTTTTTTGCCATAAAGGTGATAAAGTCAGTTTTATTTATGGAGAAATTCCGTAACGATTTCTGAATACTTTTTCGGGATGCTTCCTCGGCAATACCTGTATCATAATTAGAATTTTCATATACTGCAGTATTGAAACCATTATACCATCCGGGTGCGTTCTTTCCGTCCTGAAGGCCCATTGCAATCCATGCAGCTTTGGGTACACCGGACGGTAAAATACCATCATTAACAACTTTGATGTATTGATGTATCCCTGCTGTAATACTTACTAAAACTAAGATCGTGCATGCACACCACGAAATTCCATGTACAATTTTTTTGCTGGAACGCGGGAGAAATAATAAATAAATTGCCTCTGCAATAAAGAAAATGGAATAATTAGGCTTTAAAACTACAGCAATAGCCATAAATAAAGCCGAAGCAATTAAAAAGACTAAGTGATTATTCTCAACATATCGGCAAATTAAAGCGATGGAACAACACGATAAAAAAAGTCCTACCACAGTCCCGTAAACTAATAAGGAATAAAATAAGTACGGAATAAAGATAATTGACCATATTGCAGTATTAATAGCAGGGAGATCAGGAATTAATTTACTCGCCGTTCCAGAAAATACCCAGTACGTAAGTGCGATTAAGACAGCATTAACGATCTCAAAAGCAATATAATTGTTGCACCCAAAAATTCTTGACAAAGCCATATAGAAGAACAGTATTCCATACTGCTGCGGAAATTTGTCTAAATATTCTCCTGAATTCAGTGACGAATAATTGTGATGCAGAAACTCCCCCGCTAGTTCCATGATATGTTTTTGATCTGTTTTGGGATAAAAATCGCACAAGGTAATGATTAATAGCATCAACACAAATGCTATTGACAAGACTAAAGCTGATTGCTTTGTATCACGGTTATGTTTTTTCTCTCTGCCCGTAATACCAAATGCTTTATGATAGAGAGAGACAATTGCAGTGAAAACTACGAATACAATCAGATGCCCCCACCAGTGATCACGGATATAAAATGTATGCTCCGAATTAACTAATAGTGTTCCGGCATCAGCTGCAGACATGTTTTCCACTGATCCGAGGCAACTCGTGCTAAATATACTGGCAATAAAAAGATATCCCAAATTTAATGCCATACACCACCATATGATCCCAAACACAGCTTTTCTTATCATTACAATGCATTTCATAACTGTTATCTGTTGAGCAAATCAGACTAATATTCAACCTAAAATTTATTCAAAATACATTTGTCAAAAATTCAGTCAAACAAACTGCAGGAAATATATACAGCAGCTGTTTCGACCAGAATAGTCGGTAACAAAATGTTATGCCTTGAACAGATTCTAACTGACTATCTAGTATCTGGCTGATTCGCGGTAATAATATTTCTTTGTCTGACAAATAATAAAAGCATGTTCTCAATATAAATGTTGTAATAAACATGTCGATCAGCAATTTCCTGTGATGAATTTCCACCGGATGAATGCACAGATACACTCCAATCGAATACATCATCAGTCCGTATGAAATCATCGAAGTTCCGGCCCCACATCAAATTGGAAAATTCCGTGGACAATGATCCACAGGATAATTGCAACATCAACATCTGTTTACACTGATATTCGCACAGGTTATTCAAACAAACAGTAATATATGGATGAAACAATTAAATCACAATGTAAACTGTGATGAACCAGTACTTCCCATCAATGACCGAAAACACAGTATCATAGATCTGGTGCAGTCTTATATTCGGCCATTGAAATTTTCTTCTTATCCTGCGCTCAATGTTATCAATCACTTTATTCACCGATCAGCTCCAGTCTTACGCCATCGTTCCCGACTTCCACCCTGTAAAATGTTCCGTCTTTAATGTCTCTTCCCGCAAATAAGTTTCCATATGTATTAACGAAAGCTGTGTTTACTGTATCCAAATACACATAACCATACCCTTCCACAGCAAGTTTATTACTCAAGTCATCGGATAATTCTTCTCTTAAGGAACCATCCATAGCATTTGTTTCAGGCGTCTCGTCATTGAGATTCGACGTTGCCGGAAACACAGAATAATAAAACTGCCTTCGGCGATCATCATCTTCGTCTGCCATACTCAGATAAAGCACCTTATCTCCGGGCTGTAGTTTAACATCGGAATGTTCTACTCCCCAAAAATTAACTTCTGTTTGATGCGCTGTAAATGTATCAACGACCGCCCCCTGCTTTATAGAAAGCACAATAACCGCTGTACCGATCAGCCATATCATCCGGTCTTTCTTTTCATTTTTTCTTTCATCCAGCATGATGAAAAATGCTGTTCCGAACAAAACGAAGGTAGCCGGCCAGATATATCGTTCAAAGGAAAGCAGCTGCAATACCTCATCCGGATTGAACATGGTCAAATATGCCGAAAGCATTGCGCAATAATACAATACTGCCGTTATCAGGGTTCCTGCCAACAGGTCTGTATCAAATATTTCTTCAACATCACAGTCGCTTCGGATTTTAACCCGGTAAAGAAGATAGAATAGAATGATTACAAGAAAACCCAAGGTCGATATCGGCAGTAGATGTCCGATTCCGCCGCTCTTCTCCGAATCGTTCATAGCCCTTATAAATGCCCAGATGGTCTCCCTGACCAGTTCCGGATCGGAAAGTCCCTCCAGCATCTTGCCAAAGAGTCCGGATGTATGATTTACAGTATCACCGACCACCGGAGCGGGCGCTGGCGCACCGGCTGCTAATGCTTTTCCAACAGCCGCTGTGCTGACTTCTCCCCAGAATGTCCCTTCACTCTGCAAATTTTCCGCGGCTGCTGTCTGCGCAGGCATTGCAAGATATCCGTACCATGTTCCTACAGCAGCAATCACTGCACAGATTGCTCTCAGGAGCAGTGCAGTCGATATCGGATATGTTTTGCCGGAACGTTTCCGCGTTATGCACTCTTCAATAAAAATTCCGGCGATGATACATCCGGATAAAACAATGCCGAACTCTTTAATCAATGACAGAATAAACAGACCGGCGCAAAAGTTCACCGCATAGAAAGTAACTCTTTCTTTATGGTAACGATAAAAGTTCCATACGCAGAAAAAGCCAGCGCAGCCCAGCAGGAAATCCACATACAGAATGGAGAATGCATTATAGATTGGCGAGATATATACGCAGCACGGAATAATAACAAATAATGCAGCTTCTTTCGCTCTGCTTCTATGGCCTTGATCAAGAATGGCAAATACAGGCAGAATCAGACTTACAATAAAAATGATCTGCCCCAGCATCGAAACGCCTTCTGAATACGTTACCCAGAGCTTCGTACAGAAATAGCACCATAGAGTTGCCACAGGCTGATAAGTACCAAATATATCTGTGGACAAGCCCGTATTTGAGAAATCGTTGTACGCGTAGTAATTTTTAACAGCAAGCGCCCAATGTCCGAATTCATCGGATTTACTGATGTGAAATCCATGACAAGCGATAAGAGCCAGCATAAGATACAGTAAAAACGCGGCAAAGCCGGGCGTCATAATATACTCCCTGCAATTTGCTCTGCCGCGAATAGTTTCAACAATTATAAAAATGGCTGCCGCCGCGGAAACCGCGACACAGACCATAAGTCCGGGAAGAAACGTCGTTACAATTCCGTAAAAATATAAAATTATGATGATCAGAAAAATGGAAGGTGCAAAACACTCCTCTATTCTTTTCTTCGATCGAATTGCCATGGCTCCGGCAATAGGCATAATCAGTAAAACTCCCATCTCCGCGTTGTCATCTCCTCTGCTTCCGACTGTTTTTCTCTGCCCTTACTTACCCCTTCTGCTCCTTCTCCCCAGACGCACGTTTCCTCTTGTCATCCGCCGTCTCCAGATGCAGAAACCGCTCATCCCGTATCGCGACTTCCTGTGCGAGCCCTGCAAGCCTGGCCTCCAAAGCTGAGATCCGGACAGCACTGTAGAAACATATCATGAGCAACAGAAAAATCATGACCAGATATACCAGATTCACAGGAGATGTTATCCCCAGCACCCGGCAAAGCCAGTAGACAATCTGCGGAAAGATACTGATGATCAGAAGGATCAGCGACATCATAAACCAGACGAAACCGTCCAGCAGCCGCAGTCTGGACTTTCGGATTCTGGATGCAATAAAGAAAGTTGTTAAGATGGAAGCAAAGATCAGTAACACTCGTAATGAAATCGGCATATTTACTCCTCTGAATCCGGCGTCCTGAAACAGGTGCTCTGCAACCGGTGCCGTGAAATTACCTGCAAATACCGGCGTTTTACAGCTTCTCTTTCCCCCGGAACCACTGCATGAACAGGATGGACGAGCAGACACGGACCATGTACTTGAAGATCGAGCTGAAATTGAAATAGCTGTGGCCCGCCATCCTCTTCCGCATATTTACCTGTATCTCTTCGACCTTTGCCCCACACCGGATCAGATAGGCAATCGTATCCGGCTCCGGCTCAAAGTTCATATATTTGGCGTATAAGCCCATCAGGCGCCGGCTGTACAGCCGCATTCCGGAAGTCGAATCCAGAATCTTTTTATGCGTCGTAAGATAGACAAACGCACTGATGACCGAATTTCCTGCTGCCCGCATGCCGAACGTCTTTTTATCTTCGACAAAACGCGAGCCGATGACGATATCCGCATCCGTCTGTTCCATTCTCTCGACCATCGCGCCAATATACGCCGGATCATGCTGTCCGTCCGCGTCAAACTGCAGCGCAGCATCATATCCGTTCCGGTACGCGAATTTCATCCCGGTCTGAAATGCGCCGGAAAGTCCTAAGTTAATTGGCAGACTGATCAGATTGAAGCCGTTTTCCTTACAAATTCTGGATGTCCGGTCCAGCGATCCGTCATTCACAATGACGTAATCATAGCTTGGATATTCATCCCGCAGCTCATTAATGACCGTCGTAATATTATCTTCTTCATTGTAAGCCGGTATCACGATCAGGATTTTGCGAATCGTCATTTCCTGCTATCCTCTCTGATTGCTGTCTTCCGCCCTTGCATAAAACTTCCCGATCAGAGAAGCGATCCATGACGGCCAGAATCTGCGCAGCATGGCAAAATCTTCTCTGCCGCGCTCATTGTTTTCAATCAAAGCCGTTGTTGTAGACTCCTCATGGATGCGGTGTCCCATTAATTGCTGCGGAATATAGATAAAGCTGCCCTGCTCCCTCGAGATCTTTTCCCACGCCTGCCAGTCAATGTTGCTGCCGAAGCCTTCCTCGAAAAGAGGAAACGGCAGATTTTCCATAACGTAAGTCACCGCCGGACAGCAGATTGCGTTGCCAAAACACAGGCACCCCCGCTTTGCTGCCGTCCTTCCCCGTTTCTTCACGGAAAGCAGCGGACGCAGGAGCTTTCTTTTGACTTTCAGATTTTTATTTTCATAAACCTTATTCGTTCCACGGATCTCATAATAATCCGTGAACAGGATCTGCGGGCGCTCCCCTCCCTGCCTCGCTTTCTCAAACGCGTCCAGGATCGATTCCGCATATGACGGTTCATAGATATCATCCTGATGCGCCAGAGTTACAAGGTTCGTCACCGCGCAGGAAAGCGCCGCATTCCAATCGTTGGCAATGCCGTGCAACTCATGCGTAATGACAGGTATGCCAAAGCGTTTCGCTGTCTCATCAATAAAACCGTTGCCGGTCGATGTTGAGATGACCAGCCGGACCGGTACGGTCTGCTGCCGGAGCGACTCTATGCACCTCGGCAGATATGGACTTTCTTTGTATGCCAGGATGACGAAGGTCAGTTCGTTTTGTAATTGCATATCCGTTTCTGATTACCGCTGTCTATGGTGAATGCTTTGAATCTTTCCAGTCTCATATAACATCAACAGGATCGTAAGAAAGAGTCCGCAGGCGGTAACAACCGCACCCCTTTTTATACGAGGTACATGATATTTCATGACAATATTGTTTGATCCCTCGTTGAGCTTAATAAGATCGAGACATCCATCCAATATATCAGAGCTGATTTCCTGCCCGTTATTGATGATCTCCCATCCATAGTCTTTAGGGATGGACAGGAACAACACATCTCCCTCATGTGCCTGGTTGATTGTTATCTCAGCCGCGCCGTTTTGAATATTGGTATGCTCCGGGACACTGCTCTTAAGCTCTTTCGTCACTTCAGCAAGAAGTGATAGGTCCAGAGCATAAAACTGAACTTTATCATAATTCAGGTCATAAGCCTGTGCTGTCGATAACTCAATATCTGCCGTGGCATCACTATAAGGTATGTAAAAAACAGATGGAGACAACCACTGTGCATACATGAACTGAAAACTGCCATTTATGCTGAGTTTCGCAGCTATATCAGAATTCCACGGCAGATTCCCATAGACCGCGTAATTCCCCTCCGGAATCCTGATCCTGAAAATTAGTGGCACCGCTTCACCATTTCCATTTTGAATAATCTCATACGGAACCGGACGATATAAATCGACCTTCCTGCCCAGAAGTCTGCTGTATACGTCATTTTGAAACAGGAATGGATTTTCAGTATTCAGGTTTTTAAAATCCGGATCACCATGAACGATAAACGCCATCGGTAAAACATATGGATTTTCATAAACGCTTTTTCCGTTTGCCGTACCCAGATTTTCACGTTTCGTGAGTCCATTTATCGGATAATCTGACAGCACATATTTAACCCCGAGCAAGGCATCTGCTGCCAATATGGATGTGTTGGTTATATTCATATTTTCGCCATTAATCGGATAACCAACGTGATCAAGGAACTTCCTCTGCCAGTCATCCGGCGAAGAAGTATATCCACTGACAGACCAGTAATTATAAGCAAGCGCCTCATTATAATACGCTGTCAGATTGCTCCCATCCCAGTTCTGATTACGTGTTCTTGTCTGTGAAATTCTATATGGAGCCTTATCTTCCTCTTTGAGCATACTGATAAATTTCTCTTCCTGTTCAAAATAATCATCATTTGAATCAGCATCGGATGCCCGATAAGTTTTTAATAACAGGGCTGTATTTATAGCCAGATCAAACATACATACAACGCAAATCACTCTCCCAATTGTTAAAATCACTCTTTTATTTGTTCTCGCCGTGCCCATCATTTGATAATAAAAAAGTGACGACAATAAGGCGCCAATAAGAAGTGACATTGCAGCCGTTGCATATACGTTATTCCAGTTATTGGTTCCTGTCAGATAATCAAATGTCACCAGCACTACTGCAAATATTACCGCGCTCTTGAGCGGTTGAAGATAATCATGTTCCACCACAGCAAGAAAATAGTAGGAGGCAATAAACAACAGGATAAACACGTTCAGATAAGAATACCTGAACCAATAGCTTGTCGCACTTTTTAATAATGAAAAGGCCACAAAAAACGGGTTACAATAAACCATCAGCAATCCCGTGACAGCTGCCACACCGAGCGTAACTTTCGTTTTTCTTGAGGAAGCTTTCGAAAGAAAAACTGAAATAAAGCCAACTGCTGCCATACAGCCCGCAAAGACTGCAAGTCTGCTGGGATACGGCTCACTTGTGCCACCGTACACATATTTGGGAATGAAACTCAGCAGTGTTCCATTGAAGGACGGATTCGTAATTAAGCTCCAGTCGATACTGCCTCTATTACCGTTTTTTAATGCAGTGATAGTAGGAAGGAACAGAACTGCACTTATCATTACACCGAAAAAAGCGGATATCCCAAATTTAATGAATCTGCAGAAGAAGGTTTCAAAATGCATCTTCTTCCGTTTATCTGATGGAAGCAGTGTATATTCTACAATAAACCATATTACCATAAACAGGCAGTTAATACCTGCCGTATACCAATTGAAAAGGATAGAAACGCCAACTGCCACAGCAAGCTTCCATCCGGAAGTCCTATCGTTGACAATTTCATATACAAAGAGCAATAGCACTGGAAGAAGATAAACTCCGTCCAGCCAGTTAATGTTGCTGCTCTGCGCAATTGTATATTGACATAATGCGTAACTAACCGAAAGTATGACAGCAGCGGCTCTCTTCCAGCAGTCAGCAACGCTTACTTTAAAACGTTTTGTAAGAAACGCACAGAAGGTGAGCGAACACATCATGAGCTTTAAAACTATAGTAAAATTAAAGAAAAGCTCCAGCTGATTTTTAGCAAAGAAGGCGACCAAAAGCGAAAATGGGGAGGACAGGTAATAGCTGAATACTGCAACACTAGTCCCGCCTAATGTTTTACTGAATGTATAGGAAATGTTATTCCGACCGGAAAGTACATCTTTAAAATATGCAAAAAAATCAAGATATTGGATATCAGCATCCATTGATGCCATTGTATTTGTTCCAAATGGCACATAATCACCGATATACAGGATGATTAACATGATCAGTCCGGTCACAAGTGGAGGAATTAAATAATAGATAATGGTCTTTTGTCTATTTGTCAGCATACGTTACTTCTACAGTTGATTTCCTGTTTAATAAACTCTTCTATGTTTTGTTCCTTGTAATCTGATACCAGCGGATTCCAATGAAATCTGTGACCAACTTTCGAAAATGAGGAAACAATTTTGTTATCACGTTCAGGAGATGATACAAACGCATCTTCTTCTCCTGCCCATAGACCATCTGCATCGATTTCCACTCACTCATTTGACGATATTGATCATAAAATGCCCGATAGAAATTTCTGTTTCCGTGTATCCATGGACGTTCCTCACCCTGATAATGGATGATAACCGGTTTCCTTAATCTGTCTGAATAGACTTCCGAAGGTTCATAGCAGAAAGCTTTCTGTATTCTTTTAAGATACCACTTCGGAAAATACGGCAGATTCGTACACGTATTATACCACTGTGGCAATGTCAGAACGTCCCTTCTGCAGCAATGATTGATTATATCTTGGTCATTATAGAGCAGATCCCCTTGTTTCGCACGATAATAGGCTAAAAAACTTTGGTCCAGATTTAAGGCTCTCCATCTGGAAAGATTGACCAGTATTACACCGGCATTAAAATATGTATCTGTTTTATCAAGGCCAATATTCCTCTTTTTATCATCCGGCATATACAGCTCGGGACACATGGCAACCGAATACTCTGTGAAATCTGATCCGCCTATTTTATCCTCAAAAAGCGCCTTCAAGGAATCAGTAACGATGATGTCACAATCGAGATAAAGGACCCGGTCTACATTTACAGGAAGATAACTTGTTAAAAAGAGTCTGGACAGGACGATTGGATTGTATGCCGATGTATTTACATCAAAACCGATCTTATCCTGAAAGTCCTCTATATCAATCATCAGCAGTCTGGCGCCATACCTGTCGCACAATACCTTTAACTTATTACAATTCTGATCTGATATCCTGTAAGCCAAGATATACACAGAAATATCGCTTACATCCTGATTGTTTTCCAAAAGAGATGTAAGCGATATCCCGCAATATCCTGCATAACGATCATCTGTTGCGTAAACAAAATTCATACCCATATCTATAAATAAAATGAGGTAACTCTGGCAATGCGATAAATCAGTTTCATTCCGGCGGAAAGTTTTCTCTCCGGTTCCAAAATGAACAAATGCTTCACTCTCCAGTCATTCTTTCGAATGTAAACATTGAGCAGACGTTCCGCAAGCAGACCGTACATTCTCTTCTCCAGTGATGAATAACCGGTGAAGTCAGCATACTTTTCCATTTCCGATAATATCGGAAAAAGCCAGCTGCAATATTCGTCATACCGTTCTTTACTGCAAACCATCATGTTCTTATAAGTGGTTGTATGGCCGGACATATAGCTGTCAAAATACGGAAGATATGACGGACATTGCTCAACTATAATTTTTCGAACGGTATCCAGATCCTTTTCTCTGCCACAGTTATGAAGATATTCTTCACGTACACTTTCTGACAGGTGTGCAGTCTGCGGAAGAATTACATCATAATTTTTCAGGATCCGAAGCGCATCCTTTTCTGTCAGGATACGCCTGTCATCCCAATATCCCGAGAAATATCTTCGATAGTGACAAATACCGATATATGGATCATTACGGTTTTTCCAGATCCAATATAAGGCTGTTAATTCACAGTAACTTGGATTCTTCCCGGATATCGAATCACCAGTGTCATCATATAGATCGCCGAAAATATGTCCATGCAATGCTGCACCTGCAAGAATGGACACGTATCCCTTTTCTCGTGGCTGCCCAAATTTTTTATGTGTAACAATATAGAACATTTCTGTTGGTTTTCCTTTTAAAGCAATGTTGAAACACACATTTATCTATGCAGCTTCATATATACTCGATCCAGCCATGCTCTTCTCTTCGTAGACACGGGAAAAATCTGATTGACAACTTCGGTTATCTTTCCAGATGAACTCTTATGTTTTGCACCATTTCTACAAAGATTCGCTAGAACAGTCTCATAGTATGGAGTTTTCCTCAGTTCTTTCCAAAAATAACGTGCCAGATCATCTTCCGGCCGATTCCACGGCTTAATACATCCGGCATAATGAATTATTGCAGGATTTTGATGTGCCTTCTCATATTGATTTTGTACAGTCGCGCTCGCATAGGAAATAACATTTGAAAATCTCTTGAACTCCATGTCGGTAATGAGATTCCATGACATATCAAGGAACTTGACACGGCCTTCACAATACAGATTTAATACATCTTGATCATTATAGCGATAAGGTGTTTCCGCATATCCGAGCCACTCCTGTATCGAATGGCTCTTTCTCATCTCTTCTTCGTTAAAAAGAATCACGCCCGCCTGAAAATAATTCGCCGGATTTTTTAATTGTAATTTTGTCTGTACATATTCCTGCGTATTGAGATCTGCTCCGCCTATCTGACCGAGGAAATCCGGATCCAACGTAGCAGCCAGCATATAGCCGCTGACATCCGTAGTAAAAAGTTTGGCTATATCAGAATTTACAATGAGATCGCAGTCAAGATACAGCACCTTATCACTATGCGGCAATATCTTCTGAATCAGGAATCTATAGTATGTTTCCTCAGTGATATGCGCATTTGCATGGAGTCTGTATCCACCAAGAAGAGGCATAGGATTATAAAAACGGAGTGAAATATGATCATATCCTGCAGTCATTCCCCGTAATATGTCTTGATTTACACGCGAAATATTTTTACTGATCAATACTAAATCATAATTATTTTGCGGAGAACTATGGTCGATTACAGACTGCAGGCATGCTGAGAAATACGGAATATAATTATCATCAGCAGCAAAAACAACCGGAATATTGTTATGATCAAATGCCGGGCATAATGTTTCTACCCAGTCAGTATTCTGCAGGTATACTGTCTGCAGTTCCTTTATCCTTATATTCCTGTTCTCCTCCTGCAGATGTATAATGAAGATATTAAGCAGCCTTTCAGCCAAATGTCCGGGCGTTCTGAGTGCTTCTCTGCTATAACCGGACATATCCCGCTCTCTGCAGAATATGTCCAGCACTGCGAAAAGCCATGAGCAATATCGCACAAACATGTCCTTCTTCATGATAAACATGTTGCAAAAGCTGGAATAATGCCCTTCACTATATGTTCTGGCTGCGTTTGTGTATTCCGGAAAATGTTGGTCTATGATATCAAGCATTAGCTGATAATCTTCCGCATGAAGATACTTAGCCCAAGCATATTGCTCTTGCGGAGTTTTATAATTTCCCGGAAGTTTACGCAGATCCTGTCGTTTAGATACAAGCAGATCATATTCAGAAAGCAATGGCTGAACATTTTTCCAGGATATTCCATATTTTCCGGCTGTCCCGTCGAGCAGATATGGTTCCAATATATCTCCATATGAATCTTCCGGAAATACGTTTTGTGTCAAATTGAAATATCTTCTATAGTGACAAAAGCCATAATAGTCAGCATCTACATTCTTCCATGCCCAATATTGTGCCGTCAGCTCACAATACATCGGATTCTTTGACGATATATTATCTCCCGTATTATCACGCAGTATCCCATGCGAAAGCGATTTTTCGTGATATACCGCTCCTGTTTCAATCGGAGTGAAAACTTCGTCTTCAATTACTCTGGAAGGCTTATGACATGATATGAAGATTTTTATCGTTTTATTCAATGTCATCTTTTTGTAATCAAACTACAGTTCCTCTGCAAAATGCTTTTTACTCTTATTAAATACTATATATCCGACGATCATAACTAACACTCCTTCAAGAAATGGTATCAATAATTCTATTGGCGCTGTCCAACGATGATAATACAAAATGTCATGGTAACAATTCATGACAAGTGTGAACGGATTAATATATAACAGATATTTCAGCTGAGAATTTACACCATCAAGCGTATACATGATTGGAGTTCCCCAAATCCACGCCATTAGGATGACCTGAACAACGTACTCAAGGTCACGAAAATATACAGTGACAGAGGATGCAAAAAAGGCAAATCCTAAGCAAAGCAGTAATTCAATAAAAATGATTACAGGCAGCAATACAAGTTGAATCGAAAATCCCATGCCGGAAATAATTAGAAAGAACGCCATCACTATGAAAGATAACAGCATATTGATAAGTTTTGCAAAAACCTCCGCTATAACTAAAACTTCACGTGGAAAGTATATCTTTTTAACCATCTCGGCATTATAAATGATTGCCCCGGTTCCCTGTCCAAATGAATCAGAAAAGAAAGTCCAAGGTAATATGCCAGCCATCAAGTAGATATAATAATTCGGCATGTTATTATGAAAGACCACTGTAAATACCAATGAATAGATTAAAATTTGAAATAGAGGCCCTAAAAAAGCCCATAAAAAGCCAAGTACAGATTTTTCATATTTTCCTCTGAGCTCTCTTCTGACAAGACTCCATATCATGTCTCTATAATCAATGATTTCCTTGATATTATTCATATTATTTAAACATAAAGCCATAAGGCTGCTCTAAGAATCAAGTATTTGCAAACATTTCTGACTCCGCACATTCTGGAGAATTTAATATGCTCTCTCCATAGGTGATAGCGCTTTGCAAGTCTTTGAAAATGTCCGATATTCGATGCCCTTGATATCCAAGCAGGGTAAAGAAATTTAATTAGATTATTGGCGAGAAACTTTTCAGCTTCAACCTCTGCTTTAGGATTATCTGCTTCTAATAATACGATTTTATGGTATGCATCTAATCCATTAAGATCTCTGGCTTCCCACAGTTCGGTGCTCTTCGTGAGACCCGCAGGATTATATTTATAGGTATATAAAACATTTGGTAACAAGAGTACCTTAGAACAATTCAGCAGCACTTCCAATATCCAGTATTTATCTTCATAAGCGAACAAATCTTCGTCAAAAAGGATAGGATTATTATCTTTATAAACTTTTGATTTAATCCAGATCTTGTTCCATGGGTATCCACCACCACACCCATAGTTATCCTTAATTATAATATTGCTTGCAGTCTGAGCACCCAGGATTTTTTCTTGATTGGTCACTTTTCGCAATATTGTATTGTCTGGTTCGTTTCCTTCTTCTGTCCAGCCATAAACCACACAATCTGCCTGATATTTTTCAAGCTTGCTAATTGCGGTTTCGAATGCATGGATGTCAATTACATCATCCGCATCAATAAACGTTAAATATCTGCCCTCCGCTTTTGTCAATCCGATGTTCCTTGCATGACTGACACCTCTGTTATCTGTATGAATTACTCTAATTCTACTATCCGCCTTTTCATAAGAATCACATATTTTACCACTTCCATTTGTGCTTCCATCATCTATCAGCAAGATATCCAGAGCTGTATACGTTTGAGATATTACACCATCAATACACTGTCTCAAATCCTGTTCTGATACATTGTATATTGGAATAATTACACTAATGCGATCGTCCATGAACTTCTCCATTCATTTATGCAAATAAGTCATAATGATTTTTCTGATCTACTGACAATCTATGCTTAGCCACCATTGAATACAATTTAAAATTAGTTTTTCGTAGGATTCCGACTTCCCCCGATGTATTCATATAATAGTAAGCAGGATATTCATCCTTGATTAATTGATCAAATTCTATCAATTCTTTTCGATGCTCATCTGTTGGCTCCAGATACAAAAACCACCTGTACATGTTAGAACATACGTCTTTTAACCGGTTCTCGAACATTTCATGTACTGAATTACGAGTCACATGCTCTTTTTCGAACTTCAGCATCGTTAGCAGCATCTTTAAATGGTCTTTATAATGCTTTCTAACGCCTTCTAAGCTCATGCTCTGTCCAGCTCTCGATTTCCTATAACAATAAATTTCCATTGGCAGCGAGCCGGCAGAATGAACACCATTACAGCCTTTCAATACATATTCAACATCTGTATAAAAACAATGTTCTGTTATTTCAACCTTTTCATTCCTCAACACTTCTGTTTTAAAACAGACCCCGTATACAGATGGCTGGAATGCATACATATTCATATCATCAAAACTATATGATCTGTAATTTGTCTTAAAGTTATAATCAAGTAGATTAAATAATCTTCTTCCGCTCTCACTTTCAAACGCATAGGCCGGGGTAATCACAAGGTCTGAATCCATATATTCCAATCCGTCTAAAAACGCGGCTAGATGGTCACGTTCAAAAAAATCATCTCCATCTAGTAATTTAAAATATTTACCGGAAGCAATCTTTAAACTTGTATTTATTGTAGAGCCCCACCCGCCGTTCTTCTTTTGAACCAGCTTGAATACATCCGGATACTTTGCAACATATTCATTTACAATATCTGCTGTACGATCATTACCGCCATCATCTATGACAATAACTTCAAGGCGCTCATTCCCATCAACATTGACAAAACAATCAAGTGTTTCGTGAATGTAATCCTGCACATTATATGCGGCAACAGATACCGTCAATATTTTATTCATTTCAACTCCCATTCGTTCTCGGTTGCTAAAATACCCTCGCCATTAGAAGCCGGTGTATCTGATTTGAAAGTTATTGATCTTGCAATAAAGTCGAGTAATGTTCCCTTATCATCAAATAAGAATGCATCTAGATGATAGTTGCCAGCTGCTAAATGGAGATTATGAAGCACCACTTTACTATTTTTTAAACCGCATATATTTATATATTTGGCATAAAATATATAGCTTTCAAAAGTAGAGCATACAACCCCATCTTTATTTACAATATTGAAAACAATGTTTCCACTGAGATTTCCAGCCGTAGTAGAAAAGTCAATTGTTACATTATCCTTAAAATGAAAAGTATTCTTAGTTTCCCCTGCAGAAAGCAATTCAAGATGCTTAAAACGCACCTTCATATTTCCCTTTCGCCTGGCCGTTGGACTAATCTGCGCAGACACTTCTCGTAACGGAAACGCAATATTGGGGTCTTCTGAAGATTCTAATCCCATCTCCTTAAGCTCCTCATTATGCCTCGCGTTTGCGGCATCATCCATCGCAATTAAATAATCATCACAAACAGTTGATGCTTCTCCCTGCTCCCGAATCACTCCATTATCAAGCCAGATAACTTGATCACAGACGCTTTTAATCTGATCCATGGAATGCGATACAATGACAATTGTCGTCCCTTGCCTTTTAATTTCATTCAATTTATCAAAACATTTTCTTTGAAAGTTTGCATCTCCTACAGCCAGAATTTCGTCAACTAACAGTATGTCTGCATCAACATTAATAGCAATGGCAAATGCCAGTCTCATATACATACCGGAAGAATATGTTCTCACAGGGTTATCAATATACTTTTCCAACTCGGAAAATCTGATAATTGTATCTAATCTTTCATCTATTTCTTTCTTTTTCAAGCCAAATATTGTCGCATTGATGTAAATATTTTCTCTTCCTGTCATATCTGGATGAAATCCGGCTCCTAACTCAATCAAGCTGGAAATTTTACCATTCATCACAATTGATCCGCTATCAGGATAGAGAATGCGATTCAATAGTTTTAATGTAGTACTTTTCCCGCATCCGTTATGCCCAATCAATCCGAGTGCTTCTCCTTTTTCACAGGTAAAGCTTACATTTGACAATACCTTGTTTATCGTATACTTATTTCGCTTAGCAAATAATACACGATCTTTAAAAGTATGGCTTTTATCGCTATATACTCTAAAGCTCTTATTAATATCTGTAACTACAATTGATTTCGGTGCATCGTTCTTCATTAGATTATTCCTTACATCCCCAGATATAGTTCTGATGAGAATGAGATCAGCGTGCATAAGCACTTAGATTCATCTCTATTAATAGCATAAATAAAAGACTCATAAATAGGGTTAATAAAATAATTAGTAGTTTCCCAACCAGTAAGACTATATCGACAATAACATAGTCTCAAATGGGATGTTTTTTCAGCGACCTATTATCACGTTAATGGCTCTGGTGGAGCTGCCTTTGGCTTGTTCTTGCTGCCCCGGCGGTCTGCCGCGTTTTCGCTTCCAACGCGCTTTCATCGTCCGGATCAGCCCGGAGAGGATTTTTCTGTATGTGTAATCCTCAAGAAGGCCTGCTTTGTCAAAGGCATCGATCAGGCGAAAGGTCAGGAGTGTTGAAAGGAAATAACAAAACTCACTGCCGATCACAGAGTAATCATCCTGCACGCAGGATCTCATCGAATTCACAGGCGGAGTTGTAATATCGCATGACGAGCTCGATCTCCCATCGTTTGTCATAAGCTTTGTAGGCACTCTCCGTAGGCAGATCCAGATCACACTCCAGAACGATCGTGCCAAAAGTTTTCTGCTTCTCCCTGAGTTTCTCAAAGCTGTAGGTCTTCTCTTTCTTTGCCCGGCACAGCCAGTCGCTTTCTTCTTTGGCGGCCTTGGCACTGCTCCGGTAGGAATAGAGCCATTTCTCAATGCCGACGCACTTCTCTTTGCGGTACGTGATGTCTTCATAACTGGGTAAGATCGCCGTGAAGTACAGCATGGGGTGCCGCGCAATCAGCTTGGAGTTGCGCTATATCGGATTAAGGCAATGCAGATCCAGATGGCTTTCAAACTCCTCGTGAGCTGTGGATTCCGGGAAGTCTTTATCACCAACGATTATCCCTTTGGTGATCTGGTTCTCTTTGATGAAGGCTTCATCGAAAATGGATTTACCTCCTTAAGCTCAAAGTCGCGGATGCCTTTGTCACAAACCCTCAGCAGCGAGATGCAGTAGATCTTCATTGCGTCACTCTGGCTGTATATGGCAAACAATTCATTCTGGATGCTTTTAAACAATCGGTCGCAGAAGACGATACTAGCCCAATCCTTCAGATCAATCGGCGAAAGAAAAACGTACTGCGGATCATTCTTTACGATTGGAACATAAATACTATTAACGATGTGGCCGATCGTAGGACCGTTCACCGGAAGATGATGACCGTCTACGTTTCTGCAGCCGATACGCTGGCGGACAGCGTATAGCTTTTTGTCGCTCCCATGGTTTAAAAGATCCTCCGGCGATTGGATATTAAGCCTTTTAAAATCCTTTTAAAATCAAGTATTACTGTAAAAAGCGCGATCTCGTTTTTAAACCAAAATGTATGATATCATAGTTGTCTATAACAGGTGCCCATGCGGTTTGATAAGGATGGAATCATCCCTGATGATGGCGCCATGGAGCATACTGAATCCTATGTTGTAAAACCTAGCATTCAAGCCATTACGACAATTGGGGATTATCTGCTAATCGGCTTCGTATACCGCGACTATGAGTATTAACGGTTAAGCATATTATTTATTCTTGCAGAAATTGATCACCTTACAGGGCAGGCGTACCTCTGGTTTGGTAAAACACACAAGAGTTCTGATTTTATTTACCTGCTGAAGAAGTTCGATGAGGTCTATCCTGAGGTGAGGGTATCAGGATCATCTTTGACAATCATTCAGCGTATAAATCCAATGAAGTTCAGAACTATCTGCCTACAGGTACTGAAGGACGTTTTGTATTTGTCATTACGCCGAAACACGGTTCTTGGCCGAAACTTATAGTAAGCTTCTTCAGTAAAATGGCCAAACAGATACTGAACGGTATCCGGGTATATTTAAAAGTGGATCTTACTGAAAGAATTTACAAGTATTTCGACGATATTAACGCTGATCCCGTAGTCTATCACTGGACTTTATAAGCTTGACGAAATCTCTGAGTATGAAACCATGTGTAATGTGGCAAGTTGAATTTTAATCAATGCAATGGCCTCCCGTTTTTTACGCAAAAGAATATGGCGTCAGTTTCATCTTCCAGCTTCTTCACGGTTTACTTCCGCCTGTGGATATTCTCGTCCAGACGCTTTCCATCTTCTCATATATTGCTCATCCTACTGCGTCATCATAACATTCGTGATATTGTGCGGTTATCCGCATTTTAAATATCGTTCAAGAAAATCAACTGCCATGAATGCAAAATATTCTATCGTTTTGGCAAAACGGCGATAGGTATTTTTGCATTCTTAGACGAGTAACACCTCTAAAGGCGGATTTTTATTTAAGGGATGGCACAACGAATAATTTGTCGTTCAATAAAAAAGTAATCGAGTAAACAGCTATCCGCTATCGCCGCTGAGTATCGGTATCCGTCGGCAAACTCACCGTTGTCCGCTCAGCGACTAAAGATGCAGTCACCTAAACAACTTGGAGTGTTTTTAGTCACCAACGAGTGTTGAATGTAGGGTCCATACCACGGTCCTCCATTTCCGTAAACCAATTTCTTGAAGCCTGAGCCTGATCGCAAGTGTCAAACGTCACGGAATCTATTACCGTGCGTCCAACATTATCCCATACAACAATATTGATGCCTCTCGTCTGATGTGAATATTCTATTCCTGCTATATTTATGGAGCTCATTGATGCATTCGTATTATAGCCCGCACTAGCAATGTAATACTTGATTTCAGCATCTCCAAAGACGCCGAAATGCTCAATCTTTAAATTTGGTGACAATTCCTCTGTAACACCCTTTATGGGGTCCACAATTGCGTACCAACTATTTCGATATTTTCCCCGTAGGTCTGTCCGAATTCCAAGTAATCTTAGTTTTTCCATTTCCTTCTCTCCGATGCTTTTAGATCCTTCATCACTTATAGAGAAAAACAATGTATAATTCTTATCATTAATTGCATCAAGGTACTGATCAAAATCTGTAATATATTGCATATTTGCATTTTTTGCAACATATGCATAAAATTTGCGTGTCTTCTCGTATTGATCATCCGTTACCAATGGAACCGAATATGATTGTAGCAATTTTCCTGTATACTGAGAGAGTTTCACAGACCCCCAATAATTTGAGTGGCCAACTAAGCTTTCATTAGAATTTGGCGTATAAATAGTTTTATATGTATCTTCTTCACCTAAATTGTAATAATCTGCACCTATTTTTTCTGCAATATGTCTGCTGAAATTATCGTATCCGGTCGTCATAACGGAAGGATATTTCGAAGGTTCTGTATTTCCGGGAAGATTCATCAGAATCAATTGGATCTTATTTTGTTTGCAAAGATCTCCGATTTTACAAAGGTACTCTTCCTGCAAATCATTTACGCTACAGTTTTCATTATCATCGTCCTTTTCTCTGACAAATGGTTGATATGACAAGGTTTCTTCATTAGGCTGATAAAGCATTGTATCCCACCCCTTTAACTCTGCATCAGACCAAAGATCTTTTCGGAAATCCAAGTCCTCTAAACCAGAATCCCATCTTGTATGAAATCTAATGTTTGTCAGTAAAAAGCTCATGGCCGACTGATCCGGACAGCGATTCCCGATATCGATCGCGGCCTCTAGTTTCACCGGCGAAAGCCTCATGGGATCTAAGCACTTTCTTACCAAGCCTTCAGTTGTGTTAAGTGGATTTTCAGAATTTCGAGTAAGTAAAAAACGCAAATCTAGGACTACCACTTTTGGGTTCTGATAGCGCAATGCTTCCTTTAACCAGTAGTAGCTTAAAAAAATAGATTGCTGCTCACTAGCAAGATTATAACTTCTGATGCCATAATCGTTATATATTTCTTGTGGGCACCAAGCATTTGCTGCCACACTACTCCCAAGAAAAATGACATCAACAGTATTCTTTTTCATTTTATAAAAGCCATTATAGGTATTCGTTGTTGCCCAAGGGGTATTCTGATAGGTGTATTTCGGCACAAACAAGCGATTGAGTTGAACAATAATACCTGTTGAAATCAAGGGCAAGAATAGACCAGCTGATTAGATCTTTCAGAAGGTTTTGCTTCGTTTTCATCGTGTTAAAACCCTCCATAGATAAAATCCTGTGAGTCAAATCCATAACCATACGTGCCAAAAATAAGAATAGTCACTATCGTTGCAATGTAAAAAGTATATCTTGCGATGATATTAGCACTGGAGATTTCTCTTCCTACGTCTACTCTCCTCTCCTGCTTTCTACTGACAAAACACAGCAATAGTATTGAGAGAAGCAGAACTATCCATTCATTCTGCCCTAGTCCTAGATTAAACAGGTAGATTCCACTGAAAATCCATGGATTAAAATCTGTAAAAATTGATCCAATCATTGAAAGGCCTGTTTGAAGACGATCTGCACGAAAAACAATCCATCCCAGCATAATAAAAAATGAGGTGCCCAGTACACGTAGAAAATGTTTAAAGCGAGAGTGCTCATTCATTCCTAATATCAGATATATACGATCCCTGTTCTTAACGGTAAGGCTTCCTACAACCTGATAAATTGCATGCAATAATCCCCAAAACAGAAATTTAACTGACCCACCATGCCATAATCCGGAAATAGAAAAGGTAATAAGCAGATTTAAATATTTTCTGATCTTTCCTTTACGATTGCCTCCAAGAGGGATATAGATATAGTCTCGGAGCCAATAAGAAAGTGAGATATGCCATCTCCTCCAGAAATCTTTGACAGAGGTTGAAAAGTAGGGGTGATTGAAATTTTGAGATAGATTGATCCCAAACAATTTCGCTGCCCCCTGAGATAAGCTCGTACATGCATAGAAGTCAGTATAAAGCTGAATGCTGTACAATATTCCAGCGACTAGATAGTATCCTCCACTATAGTTCTGCCAACTATTAAACACTGTGTTTACTACCACAGCTGCCTTATCCGCAATCATAAACTTCAGAAAAAATCCCCATAAGATTAATTGGAAGGCTCTTTTAATGTTCTTCGAATCATAATTATTACCTCCTGTAAGTTGATGTTGTAAATCTTTGTAACGAGGAATCGGTCCCTGAATCAATTGCGGGAAAAAAGAAATGAAAAGTGCATATTTTAGCAGATTGCTCTCTGGTTCTATTTTCCCCCTATAAATATCAGATAGATAAGCAATTATCTGCAGTGTATAAAAAGATAGTCCTATAGGAATTATCAGTTTATGAAGATTATTTACTTCATATCCAGCAATCATGCCTGCAGAATTAATTAATTTACATCCATCTGAAATAAAAAGTGGTAAAGCAGAGATAATAATACTAATTGCCAGCCAAGTTTTCTTAGTATGCTTAGAAATTACTAGTCCGCATCCCCAACTCAAAATAATAGATGTAATAAATACAATAATTTGTAATGATGTTTGAAAAAGCCAAGAGTAAAATATAGCTGAAGTCGTAAGTAAAACCGTCCATCGATGTCTTCTAGGAATCAAATAATAGGCGATTACGCAGGCAATGAGAAGTAAGTAGTAAATTATAGATGTATATCCGATTTGTTTTCCAAATAATACTGTAATATTTTTCACTAATCGATACCTATAAACGTCATCTCCCAAGTTTTGGTGATAAATCCTGTGGATGACTCTGAAGATTATGACTTTTGATGCAACATTGCTACAGGACCGGGCTTCTTTCTCAAGCTACCATCTTTGTTGTGCTTACTTCTGGGACTGCCTGTTTGAACTCCCGGCTTTTTTCTAGGTATTCCATCTTTGTTCATATCGGAACGCTTCGGTCTGAATTTCGCTCCATGCTTCGTGAGGATTACTTTTCCATCAGCATCTCAATTCTTGTGATGTGATTTCTTCTTCGGCCTATCTTTCAGTGCGAAGGACAGGTGTCTTTACGGCGAGCCGATCATTTTCTATCTTTGCGGATTCATTCAGAAGAGTCAGTCATAGGCACCCAGCCTGTAAAAAAGATCTGTCATGATATTCTTCTCTGCGTGAATGTAAACGTAAAAGCCATTGAACTTTTGCATTTCGAATAGATCGACTTCACGAAGCATCTGTGTCGTATTATGTTTCAGAGAAAGAGAAGCACTTTCTATTTTGTAACGCAATACCGCGCAACAAATCCTAGAAGGAACTGTGAGTATATGATGTTTGTGTAATATGTATTAAGCAGTTTGCCCATTAATAAAACTCCAAGGCTTATCCTCACCATCTAAAACGGTTCCTGTAAAATCCGTCATAACTTTACCTTTGACAATATAACGCCACTGTTTGCCTGTCCATACTACCCCCGTCAAATTATAACTGATTCGTCCATTCTGGTAATACCATGTGCCGCTCTGGCAGATCCCCTCTCCGGTGTAGTTCCAGTCGATCTTTCCATTTCGATAGTACCACCAGCCATTTTCATTCTCCGCCATTCCCGTATAATTCCAGTCGATCGCTCCGTTATTGAAGTACCACCAACCATTCTCGTTCGCTGCCATTCCAGTATAGTCTGTGATGATCTGACCG
>OCVV012848499.1_pt1 | contig 56035 bp, 54 predicted proteins | sample 1539721 | NCBI WGS metagenome assembly OCVV01 (sample SAMN02144230, study PRJEB22623) | gut metagenome | biome: sheep rumen | host: Ovis aries | place: New Zealand
ATTGTATATATAGTAAACAAATCATCTTTAAGTTTTTTATTCATCATTATTTACCATATCAAAAAATTCTTTTTCAATAGTATTTTCTTTTTCATATATTCTGTAAACATTTATATTATTAAATATTAATTCTCTATTTAATCTACTAATCGTAGCATCAGATTCATATACTTCTAATTCTTCATTAATACAATAATTACTTAATAATAATTTTGCTTTAGAAAAATCATCTACTTCAAATATAATATTTCTTTTAGAAACATTTTTATCTATCTTTTTAATATCTACTATTTGACCATTATTAATGAATATTACTTTATCACATAAACTTTCTATTTCAGATAACATATGTGAAGATATAATAATTGTTGTATCTTTCATATTTTTTAATATATCAAATATCTTTTTAACACCAGTTGGATCAAGACCATTTGTTGGTTCATCCAAAATAAGTATTTTAGGCTTATTTATGAGTGATTGCGCTATTCCTAACCTTTCTTTCATTCCTAGCGAATAAGTCTTAAATTTGCGTCCTAAATACTTTTCCATTTCAACTATCTTAACTATTTCTTCTACACTTTCATCTGATATATTTTTAAACATTGATTTAAATATTTCCAAGTTTTTAGAACCACTAATATTTTTATATAAATCTGGTGTCTCAATTAACGTTCCAACAATAGACATAGCTTTTTCAAATTCAATATTAAGATTATAATCATAATAATAAATATCTCCACTATCCATAGAATATAAACCTGTCATTATTTTTAACAATGTAGATTTACCTGCTCCATTTTTACCAACTAATCCTACTATTTCTCCTTCATATATATCAAAACTAATATCTTTTAGTATCTCTTTACCACCAATTTTTTTATTCAAATTTCTTACTCTAATACTTCTTTCCATACTCACCTTCCTTAATGATGAGTATATTAATGTTAATAAATAAAATCAAATCAACAAATCTAAAAAATTATTGTTAATAATTAGTTAATAATTATATTTTTATATAATGAAAAATTATTTATATGTTAATAATTTGTTATTAAATATCTTTTTTATACAAAATAAAAAAACTTATAAAATTTATAAGTTTTTTTAATAACTATTTCTTTTTAGTTAATCCACCTTTTTCGATTACTTTACCTATACCATAACCAGCTAGTAACATTTGAACAGTTCCTGCATTTGCTATTAAGTATACTAATCCTGTAACAGCAGCTACTCCCATAACTGTTAATAATACTTTACCAGCTTTTGGTAATTTACCTTTGATTTTAGGAATTAATCTTTCTTTTGGTTTCTTTTCCATACTATCCCCCTTCTTTTCTGCTAGTTCATCATCTTCATCATCCGGAATTGGATCAGATAATTCTACATCAGCATCTATAACTTCACCTAAATCTACATCTTTATCTTTATCTTCTTCGTCCTTAATTGGATCGCTTAAGTCAACATCTTTGTCTTCTTCATCCTCAATTGGATCAGATAATTCTACATCTTCTTCATCTTTAATTGGGTCAGATAATTCTACATCACCTTTCTCAATTTCATCTAAAGTATGACCTTCAGTTGCTTCTTTTAATACAGTTCTATCGAATTTTAATGTTCCATTTCTTAATTCTTCTAATTTTTTCATACCAACTGTAATATTAGCATTAGAATTAATTAATGATTCATATTTACCATTAAGAATACCTTTTTCAATATTTTCTTTACCCTTTTCATATGTTTCAAGAGAATACTCATATCTACCTTTTAATTCATTCTTTTCTTTTAATTCGCTCATTGCTGTATCTAATTCTTTAGTATAGAAAGTAATTGTACTATCTACACGTTTAGAAATCTTTTCTTTATCTTTTAATTCTTTTGGTGATAAAGCAATAATTTCTCTCTTATTAGCTTTAGCAAATTTCTTAAGATCATTTTCATTAGCATTTCCTAAGATATAATTAATTCTTAAAACATTTTCTTCTTTTTCAATTATTTCTTTAGAAATTGCTTCAACTTTTTCTCTATTACTCTTAATAGCAGTTCTCATTTGACTAATACTTGCATTCTTAATACCTTTAATATTCTCTGTAACTTTTCTAGTTGTTCTATAAGCACTTTGAATATTTTCAATATCAGCAATAATATCTAGTGCAGCACTATCACTACCAGATGCTGCTTTTGCATGAGCAACTTTCTTATCAAATGCATTCTTAGTATTTAATGCTACTAAATTCTCTTCAAGTAGTCTAATATCTTCAAGGCTCATCTTCATGATATCGCCATAAGTATTAACTCCTTTAACTGCTTCTTCAAATTTTTTCTCTAATTCATCACGAATATCTTTAATTTCTTGATTTGGATCTGGTGCATTAGGAACTTCAATTCTGTCTATATTAACAAAACTTTCATATCCTTCTACATAATCTCCATATATTAAATCAGTTAATTTTTCATTTAGAACTTCTAATTCATTTCTAATTTGATTTCTTTCTTTAACTAATTCTTGAATATAAGCATATAAATTATTGAACTTTTCTACATTAGCATTAGTAGTACTACGATCTAATCTAGCTTTATCTCTTTGATTACGTAAAGCATCATCTTTATTAAATCTAATAGCAGCTTCCTCAGTTAAATAAATATGTCTTAAATCCATTTCTTCATTTACATTATCAGTAACATAATTATTTCTACCTTTATCAATTGGGAAACCAGCTAGATATGCATATTTTAATAATTCATCTAATCTTTCTTCTATTTCAGTTTGTTTTTCAACAAGTTCTGATTTCTTTTGATCATATTGAGTTACATAACTACGACCGTCTTTTCTTTTTCTATTAGCAACAACTCTTACTCTTGCTGTAAGATTATCTAATAGATTTTCTATTTCTGCTGCTTTATCAAAATCATAACTCTTTCTATCTGCATTAAACTTTTCTTCAACTTGTTGAAGAATATTTTTACGATATTCTAAGTCTTTTTGAGATAAACCAGCAAGTGTAGCATCATCTAACTCCTCATTATAATCACGTAGAAATTCTAAAATATCTAATTTATCTAAATCTAAATGCATACCTATTCCTCCTCTGATTCAGAATATGTTTCTAAATTTATATTATTTGCAAATAATGGTAATATTTTATTTAAAAAATCATCGCCTTCAACAACTTCTATACCATCATCGAAATTTTCAAACACTGTATATTTAGCTCCAAATGTTTTTTCATTTTCCATTTCATTACATAAACAATATTCATGTCCATTATAATTAATAGTATCTAATACACAATATAATTTATCTTGTGCTTCAAAAACATCATCTTTCTCTATCATACTAACTCTCCTTTTAATTCTCATTCAAATCAACATTTTCTTCATTGATTAAATCTTTAAATAATATTTTAAAGTTTTCTAATCCTTTAGCTTTAGAGTCTTCATAAACCACTTTAGTTCTCTTAATAGCTTTATAAAAATGTTTTATTCTAACTTCTTTAGCGTTTTCGTATAATGCCATAGAAAATGCACTCATTACTATTGTTAAAGCAACATCTGGATATCTATTACCTATTTCATATATTCTTTTATATTCATCTGTTAAATCAACAATAAACTTAAATAATTTTTCTTTAATAAAATCAGTATATGCTAATTTTATTCCTGTTCTTTTTTCATATTTAGGATATGTTCCCATTAAAATTTCAACACATTGTTCTTGCGTAGGTTCTTCTACATCTACTTTTAAGAAACGTCTTAAGAAAGCTCTATCTCTTAAAATGTATGCTTCATATTCTTCATATGTAGTAGCGCCTATCATTTTAATGTCTCCTCTATCTAGTCCTGGTTTTAACATATTAGCAAAGTCTATACTCATATTAGATGTATTTCTATTAACAAGTAAGTGTACTTCATCTATGAATAATATAATATTCTTTTTAGTTTTAAGTTCACTAACTAATAGTTGTAATCTATTCTCTGTTTGTCCTTCACTAACTGTTTCACCAAGTAAACTTGATATATTGACTTTTATTAGTTCATATGGTTTTAAGGCATCTGGAATTGTTCCATTTACCATTCTATAACCAATTCCTTCAACTATAGCTGTTTTACCTACACCAGCTTTACCTACTAAAAGAGCACTTTTTTCAGGGGTTAATAAAATCTCAATTGTTTGTTCTATTTCATAGTCTCTTCCAATAGCTGGATTAGTAACATATTCTTTTTTACTAAGGTTCTCACCATAAGTCTCCAGAATACTAACTTTAGGAGGCTTTGTTGGTGTCTCAACTTCTTTATTTTCAGTTTTAGTTGAATTAGGACCAAAATCTTCAAATTCTAGTATCTCTAACCCTTTATTCATCAAATCCTCCTCACATGGTAATTTTACCAAAAAATGGGCAAAAAGTCTATATTTTTTATTGACAAACAAAAATACTTGTCATATAATTAAATACGTGAACAAAAAAAGTGCCCGATTAGCTCAGTCGGTAGAGCGCACGGCTGTTAACCGTTAGGTCGTAGGTTCGAGTCCTACATCGGGCGCCATTTTATAAATAACCAAGATATCTTGGTTTTTTTGTTGCATAAAAAATAGAGACTAATTAATAATCTCTATTCTTTCAGCATCTGCTTTTGCCATAGTTATTTTAACTAAATATCTAGACATTTCATCTGGTTCATAAATAACACCATCTTTAATGTCACTAATATAAGTACTTAATCTATCTCTGCTATCAATCTTTAATGAGATATAAACGATATTAGATGATTTCTTAATATAATAATCATAATATGCTTCATAGTATTTAACTTCTACTTTAACTTTACCAAGCATATTTTCATCATAATCAACAATATATTGTGTATCATAATTAGCATTAAATACAAAATTTAATTTCTTATCAGGATCACTTGGAATATTATATGTATCATACTTAGTAGTCATAGAATATTTTTCACTAACATCTTCTACTGTTTTAATAGAATTTAATTTATTAACAAATAAAACTATTCCAAGAGCTATTAATCCAACACATACAAATGAAATAACTAAATTTAATACAACTCTATTCTTTTTATGGAATACTGCTCTATTAACCATTACTACTATCCATAATAATAAGAAATCAGCAGCACCAGCGGCAATAATAAGTCCTATGAATTTAACACCATCTAAATATGCAAATCCACATGCTATAGCAAGAACTGTTGCCCATAACCATAAGAATATTAATAATACAGTTAATATAGTACCAAGAGTTACTAATATAATTCTCTTTCTTCTTGCTTCTTTAGATTCAAAAATATGAGTTTCTTCTATTTTTTCAATTGTTTCAGGAACTACTTCTTCAATATCTTCTATAGTTTCTTCAACAATACTTTTCTTCTCTTCTTTTCTTTTAGCTTTTTCTTCTTTTTCTTTTTCCTTTAACTTCTTATTTTCTTCTTTTAAGAATTTCTTTTGTTCTTTCTTAGCTTTCTTAAGATCTTTCTTTTCTTCTGTAGAAGCATTCTTCATTTTCTCTTTAAGTTTTTTATCTTCTTCTTTTTGTTTCTCTTTTGCTTCTTTCTTTGCTAATCTTAATTCTTCTCTTTCTTTTTTTAATTCTTCTCTAGCTAATCTTTTTTCTTCTTTTAATAATTCTTTTTCTTTTCTTTTTTCTTCTTTTAATTTATTCTTTTCTTCAATTTCTTCTGGATTCTTAGCAGTTAAATCTTTACTAATAAAACTAAAAAATCTATTAAATACATTTTCTTTCTTTTCTTTAGATTTTATTTCTTCAATTTCTCTTTCTGCTACTTCTTTAACTGGACCTATTTCTTTTAAGATAACAGTTATTTTTTTCTTATTAGCTAATCCATCATCAATTATATTTCTATATTTATCCAAAACAAAATCTCTATCCTTTGGCTTTAGGACAGATAATTCTTTTTCTAAATTAGTTAAGAATCTTTTATCTTTCTTCATAAGCAAACCCCTTAAAACATTTATATGATATTCTAAAATGCCCTATTTGTCAATAAAAATTAATTTTTTTAAAAATATTAGCACTCACTATTGACAAGTGCTAATTATTGAGTATAATTATAGTTGTAAGGAGATGAGTAATAATGAGTTTATTACCAAGTAGATTTTATTTAGATGATTTCTTTGATGATTTTCCTACAATGCCAAGAATGCCTAAGATGGATATGAAATGTGATGTCTATGAAAAGAAAGGAAACATTCATATTGATATGGATGTTCCAGGATACAATAAAGAAGACATTAAACTTGATGTAGAAGATGGTATTCTTACTATTGAAGCTACTATGAATAATGAACATGAAGATGAGGAAAAGAACTATATTCGTAAAGAAAGAATCACAGGATCATTCAAAAGACAATTTAATGTTGGCAATGTAAAAGAAAATGAAATCAACGCTAAATTTAATAACGGTGTATTAAAAATCTCTTTCCCAAAAGAAACAAAGAAAGAATCAAAGAAATTCATAGAAATAAAATAAATATAAAAAAAGAAAAGGAACTATTTAATAGTTCCTTTTTTATTTTGTAAATTTACAAAAATATATATTTTGATTTTACAAGCATAATGTAAATATTATTTAGTTACATTAAATCTGAAATAACAAATATCTCCATCTTGCATTAAATAATCTTTTCCTTCAAGTCTTGCTTTTCCAGCTTCCTTAACCTTTAATTCACTACCACATTCTATTAAATCATCATAACTCATAACTTCTGCTTTAATAAATCCTTTTTCAAAATCAGTATGAATAATACCAGCACATTCAGGAGCTTTCATACCATCTTTAAAAGTCCAAGCTCTTACTTCATCCTTACCTACTGTGAAGAATGTTTTAAGTCCAAGCATATGATATGTAACATGAATTAATTGATCTAAACCACTATTAGCAATTCCTAAATCTTTTAAGAATGCTTCTTTTTCTTCATCATTTAAATCACATAATTCACTTTCAATCTTAGCACACATAAGAACTACACTAGCATTTTGAATACCCGCTATTGTTCTTACTTCTTCTACATATTTATTTTCTGGTCCTAATAAATCATCTTCACTTACATTTGCTAAATAAATAAATGGTTTATTAGTAATTAAGTTATATGTTTTTAATAATTTTTCTTCTTTTTCATCAAAATCTACTAATCTAAGCATAAAGCCATTATCTAGATTTTCTTTTGCTTTTTTAAGTAATGCAACTTCAAATAAAGAATCTTTATCATTTGTAGTAACAGCTTTCTTCTCTATCTTAGAAAGCCTATTTTCTATTATTTCTAAATCACTTAACATTAATTCATAATTAACAATTTCAATATCTCTTCTAGGATCAATATTTCCTTCAACATGAATAATGTCTTTATTTTCAAAGCATCTAACAACTTGAACAATAGCATCAACTTCTCTAATATTAGCTAGGAACTTATTTCCTAAACCTTCTCCATTAGATGCTCCTTTAACTAAACCAGCTATATCAATAAACTCATATTGAGTTGGTATTAATCTTTCAGGACTATACATCTCATTTAAAACATCTAATCTTTTGTCTGGAACAGTAACTACTCCAACATTAGGATCTATTGTCGCAAATGGATAGTTTGCTGCTAAAATATTCTTTTTTGTAATTGCATTAAATAATGTGCTCTTTCCTACATTAGGAAGACCAATGATTCCTGCTTTAAGCGCCATAAATTACCCCCGGATATGTTGATATACCAATTGGAAGTCCTATCATAAACCATCCAATTAATACTACCAACCATATTATTGATATATAAATACTATATGGAATTACCATTTTTGCACTTCCAAATATAGTAACTACATTTTCACTCTTATTATATTTTTCTAGTATTGCTACATATATTACAAAGAATACAAATAATGGAGTTATTCCATTAGTCATAGCATCACCTGCTGAATAAACTATTTGAGCAAATTCAGGGCTAATACTAGCATTCATAAATAATGGTACTATTGATGCTGATAAAATAGACCATTTTAACATTGTATTTGTACAGAATAAGTTTGTAAGTGCAACAACTAATAAAGTAATAAATATTAATACACTACCTGTTACATTTAAACTTCCTAGTACTGTTGATGCAAAAGCAGTTATTACGGTTCCAATATTACTTTGTTCATATGCATTAATAAATAATGATGCAAAGAACATTAAAACTAATATATATCCTACTCCATCTAATGAATAAGATAAGCTTTCACTGACATCTTTTGAATTTCTAATTGTTTTAGCCATAAATCCATAACCAAAACCTATAATTATAAATAATACTGTTACAATAAATACAAAACCTTGATTAAATAAAGATTTTGCTCCAAAAACCATATCTATATATTTAGTAGCACTATTATCAAGTAATGCTCCTGATAATGGTAAATTTGGAATTATCATATATATAATAATTAATGAATATAATAAACCAAGACCTAATCCTACAATCAAACCTCTTAAATGTTTATTTGTAATAGTAAATTCTTTTTCTTCATAGTCTATTCTTGGTAATCTTGGCATTATTTTCTTTTCAGTAATAAGTGTAAATACAAATGATGTTACTATTAACATAACAATCATTAAAAATAATGCAAAGAATGTTCCTATTTTATAATTTGGATCAATTAATCTTGCTGCTTTCAATGTGTATGTAATAAGAGAACTATCAGTAGCAGTCATAAATATATTAATACTTGTACCAAATGCAAGTGAAGCAAATGTTGCAATTACTCCTCCTTGAGGATTTCTTCTACCATATTTAAATAATAAAGCTCCTAAAGGAAGCATAATTACAAATCCAATATTTCCAACTAATGAAAATACTAAACTTATAAATATTAATAAAAATGTAACTGTATTCTTTTTAGTATTTTTAGTTAGCAATGTAAAAAATGCCTCTAAAAAACCACTCTTTTCCAACACTCCAATACCTATTAAAACAATTATTAATATAGGTAATGGTTCAAAATTAATAAATCCACTAACTGCTGTAGTAAAAATATGTTTAAATCCACTTAAACTAAATAAGTTTCTAACTTCTACTACATTGTTTACTAGTTCATTTGTAACTTTACTAACAGTAGTATATTCAGCTTGTACTTTTAATAAACTTAAAAATCCACTTAATAGAATAACTATTGCTGTTAAAAGAATACAAGTAACTACAGGACTTAACTTCTTTTTATTCTTAAACATTAGTATTCCTCTACTTTCTTCAATTTCTTATCAAATTCCATTCTATCCATCATAATACTTCTACCACAATGAATACATTTAATTTTAATATCAACACCAACTCTAGTTATTTCCCATAAATTAGTACCACATGGATGTTGTTTTTTCATAATAACTTTACTTCCTAATTTATATTCTTTATTCATATTAATCCACATCTACTTTAATATCTAAAATATCTAATATTCTTTCTAAATCTTTTTCACTATTAAAAGGAATAACTATTTTATTGTTTTTAATTCTTACTCTGTTACCAATTCTATCTGTCATAGCATCTTCAACAAAATCATATTTTTTATTATCATTTGCTCTAACAATTGGATGTTTTTTTGGAATATTTGGATTACTTGCTAATTCTTCTAATTCTCTAACAGTCATTCTTTTACTTTTAATTTTTTCTACTAATGAATTAACTGTTTCTTCATCTTCTATTTTGCTTAATACTTTAGCATGTCCCATAGTAATAGTACCTGCTATTACATCACCTTTAACATTATCAGGTAAATTTAATAAACCTAACATATTAGTTATATGACTTCTACTTTTACCTAATCTTTTAGCAAGTTCTTCTTGTGTTATATTTAAAACTTCAATTAATTTTGAATATGCTTCTGCTTCTTCAATAGCAGTTAAGTCTTCTCTTTGAATATTTTCAAGAAGAGCTATTTGCATCATATCATTATCACTAAAATCTTTAATAATAGCTGGTATTTTATCTAAACCTGCTAATTTACTAGCTTTAGTTCTTCTTTCACCTGCTACTATTTCATAACCTTTTACACTTTTAGTAACAATAATTGGTTCTAATACACCATATTCTTTAATTGAATCTGCTAATTCTTGTAATTTTTCTTGATCAAAATTTTGTCTTGGTTGATATGGATTACTTCTTAATTCATCTATATTCAACATTACAATATCGTCTTCTTTAGCAGTTTCAACTATTTCATCTAATTGATCTAATGGATTAGAATATAATGATTCATTAGAAAATAGTTGTTCTAATCCTTTTCCTAATCTCTTATTTGTTTCCATTTCTTTCAATCACCTCTTTAGCTAAATTTAAATATGCTAAGGCTCCTTTACTTTTTGGATCATATTCAATAATAGGTTTTCCATGTGATGGAGCTTCTACTAATTTAACAAGTCTAGGTATTATAGTGCTAAATACTTTTTCACTAAAGAATTTTCTTACATCTTCAACAACTTCTAAACCAAGTAAAGTTCTTCCATCTAACATTGTAAGTAAAACTCCTTCAATATCTAAATTTGGATTAATTTTCTTTTGTACATTTAATACAGTTTTTAAAAGCAAATTAACTCCTTCAAGACTATAGTATTCACATTGAACAGGTATTAAAACAGAATCAGATGCTGCTAAAGCATTTGTTGTTAATACTCCAAGTGATGGAGGACAATCTATAATAATATAATCATATCTATCTCTTATTGTTTCAATTTGTTTCTTAAGTTGTTCTGTCATAACAAACTTTCTATCTTGCATACTAATTTGCATAAGTTCTAATTCAGCACCTGCTAAATCAATAACAGCTGGAACAATACTTAAGTTCTTAAATGGTGTTTTAATAATTGCATCTTTTATTTCACAATTATTAGTAATAACATCATAAATACTCTTTTTAATTTTAGACCTTTCTATTCCTAAACCTGTAGTAGTATTACTTTGGGAATCTAAATCAATTAATAAAACTTTTTGACCTAAATGTCCTAATGAACTAGATAAGTTTATACTAGTTGTTGTCTTTCCTACTCCGCCTTTTTGATTTACTAATGATATAACTTTTCCCATACTGCATACCTTCCTTATCAACATATATTTTAACACACAAAACATCTTTTTGAAATAATATTATTATAAATAATTATAAATAAAAATAAAAGCATGAAATTATCTTTTCATGCTCATATTGTTTTTTAATTGTTCACCTAAATATTCAATAGATTTTACTATATCTTCATCTTCTATGTCATCTTTATGTAAAATGTAATTCAAACTATCAAAATCATCTAGTTTATTTAATTTTCTATTAAATTCATCTATATTCTTTAATGATATACCACCATTTTTATATTCATAATACTCATAAATAGCAGTTGTTATTGCAAGAAAATATTTAATATCATCTTCCATTAGGAATCTTAATCTTTCAGTATCTTCTGATGATCTTTCTTCATAATCAAGATTCATTCCTTTTAGAGCTTCCTTCATAGTAAAAATCATTTCATTTAAATCAAAAGCAGTATCTAAAAATACACCTATTCTTTCATCTATACAACGATTATTCTCTAATTGATTAACTTCTTTAGTTCTTAAAAAATCAAATAATAAGAATTCATAGAATATTGGTACCATTTCAGAAAGAAATTGTTTATCAGTATTTTCATCTTCATAACAATTTGTTGTATGAAAGAATTCATGTACAAATGAATATACATCATAAAGATTATGATCAAGTGGTATATGTATATTTAATAGATTCTTTTCCTTAAATGTTTCCATATCAACATAAGGTTCATCATCTATATCATGTTCACTTAATATATCCATTTCACCACTAATAAATAATCTATCAAATTCTTTCCTATATTTAGGATTCAATGAATCTAAAAACTCATATACTAATTCTAAAGTATCTGTAAGTGAATAATAATCTTCAAACTCAGTATCTCCAGCATAAACTTCAGAAGCACTATTATATGCAACTTCTATTCTTCTTTCTAATTCTTCCATATTATCTCTAAAGAATTCAGCAAAAAGATCTTCTTCATTTTCAACAAGAACTTGCATCATTAAATCTATATCTTCTTGAGTTATTTCATCATCAATTATTTCTTTATCATTTAAATCCATATTATTTCTTTCCTAAAATGTCTCTTGCTACGTAAACACCACTAGCTGATGCATGTGATAATGAGTGAGTTACTCCACTACCATCACCTATTACATATAATCCTTTATATTTAGTTTCTAAATTTTCATCAATGTCTACTTCCATGTTATAGAATTTTACTTCTACACCATAAAGAAGTGTATCATCATTAGCAGTACCTGGTGCTATTTTATCTAAAGCATAAATCATTTCAATAATATCATCTAATATTCTCTTTGGTAAAACAAGACTTAAATCTCCTGGAGTAGCATTTAATGTTGGAACAACAATTCCTTCATTTACTCTTTTTTCTGTACTTCTACGTCCTCTAATTAAATCACCGAAACGTTGAACAAGTACTCCTCCACCTAACATATTTGAAAGTCTTGCAATGCTTTCACCATAACCATTGCTATCTTTAAATGGTTCTGAAAAATGTTTAGCAACAAGTAGTGCAAAGTTAGTATTATCAGTATGTTTTGAAACATCTTCATAACTATGTCCATTAACAGTTACAATACCATTTGTATTTTCAGTAACTACAATACCATGTGGGTTCATACAAAATGTTCTTACATTGTCTTCATATGTTTCAGTTTTATATACAATTTTACTTTCATATAATTCATCTGTTAAATGAGAGAAAATTACATGTGGAAGTTCAACTCTAACTCCAATATCTACTCTATTTGAAAGTGTTTGAATATCTAATTTTTTACATACATTTTCCATCCATTTGCTTCCACTTCTTCCAACAGAAACAATGCATTTTGGAGAAACATATTTAGATTTTTCAGTTGTAATAACATATTTATCATCTTCAATATCTATTGTTTCAACTGGTGTATCAAAGAAGAAATCAATTTTATCTTTCATTTGATTATATAAATTTTCTAAAACAGTATAATTCTTATCTGTTCCAAGGTGTCTTACAGATGCATTTAATAATTTTAATTTATTTTGCATACAAACTTTTTTTAATTCTGTTCCTGCTGTTGAATATAATTTTGTTCCAGCTCCACCATTTTTCATATTGATATCATCAACATAATTCATTAAATCAATAGCTTCTTGAGCACCAATATGTTCATATAAAGTACCACCAAAATCATTAGTAATATTATATTTTCCATCAGAGTGAGCTCCAGCTCCACCAAAACCACTCATAATAGAACAGCTTTTACATTTAATACACTCTTTTACTTTCTTATCAGCAAGAGGACAATATCTTTTACTTAATTCTTTTCCTGCTTCAAATACAGCTATTTTTAATTTAGGAGCTTTTGTCATTAATTCATAAGCACTAAATATTCCTCCAGGACCTGCTCCAATTATTATTACATCATATTTTTTCATTTATTTACCCACCTTTACTAACTTTAATAATTTGTTTTTTAATTTGTTAATTCTATTTTCTTTTCTTTGAATTTTCTTCAATAATCTTATAACTCTTTTATCAGAAGTATCATATTGATTAACCTCAGGCTTTTCCTCTTTTTTGCCTTCTTTTGATTCTTTTTCTAGTTCTCTATAAGCAACTTTTCCAACAAGAGTTTTAGGTAAATCATTTTTAAATTCATACTCATATGGTAAAGCATATTTAGCTAAGTTTTTTGCACAATGCTCTTTAATACTTTTTTCTACATCTTTTGTATATTTAACATTTTCTTTTAAAACTATATATGCCTTAGCAACTTGCACTTTATGTGGGTGTGGTATTCCAATTACTACACTTGTAAATACATCAGGATGGGAGTTAATAACTTGTTCAATATAACTTGGATATACATTATAACCACTTGAAACTATCATACGTTTAATTCTTTGTTTGTAATATACATAACCATCTTCATCCATATAAGCCATATCACCAGTATGTAACCAAGATTTACCATCCTCATGTTTTTGTATAGCTTTTATAGTTTCTTCAATATTATTTAAATATCCTAACATTACTGTTGGCCCACTAATACATAGTTCGCCCTCTACTCCAGGCTTAACTTCAACATGAGTACCTGGTTTTACTATCTTATAGTATGTATCTGGGAATGGAATACCAATAGTACCATCTCTATATCCACCAGTTGGTGTTAAACATGTTGCTGCACTTGCTTCAGTAAGACCATATCCAATTCTTACTTCTGCTATTGATCCATGATCATGTAAATAATCATCAACTTTATGTTTTAAATCAGCAGACATATAATCTCCACCAGAAACAGCACACGTCAAAAATGCCAAATCTTTTTTACCTAAATTTGATTCAGCTAATTGTTCAAATAATGTTGGAACCATACATATAATATTTGGTTCATATTTTTTAAGAGTTTTAATTAATATTTTTGGTCCAAAATCTGGTACAAGTATTATTTTCATTCCACAGCATAATGGTGTATGTATACAAACTCCTAAACCAAAACCATGAAATATTGGTAGAACTGCTAGAATAGAAACTCCTTCTCCAGTTTGTTCTACCATTAAAGCACACTGCATAGCAAGTGCATTAAAGTTTTTGTTTGAAAGTAATATTCCTTTTGGATCACCACTAGTTCCACCACTATATAGAATTACTGCTGGATCAGATGCTTTCTTAATTACTAATGTATCTCCATCATAATCATAACCATAATTTAGAAATTCATTCCATGTCATGATATCATCAGTTAATTCTATTTTAGGAACTTTTCCTCTAGATTTATATTTATAAAGAATCTTTTTAATTGGTTTTAAATTATCACCAACTGATCCAATAACTACTTTTTTTACATTTGTATTATCTATAATATTACGCACTTTATCATAAACTAAATCAAGTACAAATAATAATTTACTATCACTTTCATTTAGATATTTTTCAATCTCATTTTCTGCTGATAATGGATGTACCATTGCAGCTATAGCTCCCACCATATTAATTGCATAAAACATAATAATAGCAGATGGTGTATTTGGCATACATATAGTTACTTTATCTCCATCTTTAATACCTTGTGTTTTTAAAGATTTAGCAGCAGATCTTATTCTTTCATAAAAATCTCTATATGTAATTTGGCCACCATAGTATTCACATGCAATACTTTCAGGATATCTAGCAACTGCTTCTAAAAAATATCCTACCATTGATGAATCACTATATTTTAAATTTGCATTAACTCCTTCTTTATAAAATCTTACCCATGGAGTGTTATTCTTTAATTTTGATTGTTTCATCGGCTCTGCCCTCTAATAGCTCAGGGTTACTAATTATATATTGTAATAGTTGAACAGATTTAGCAAAATAATAACCATCAGCAATTCTTTCATCTAAATTAATACCAAATTCACACAATTTTCTAACCTCTTTTTTACCATTTATAATAACTTCTTCTTCCTTTACTTCTCCCATTGTAGCAAGTGAACTAGAATTACCAAAATCTGTAATATTATGGAAAATAGCACCACAATGAATAGCACCTAAATTTGAAAGAATAATACTACTGTAATAAATATTATCTTCTGCTATTGAATTTGGAAGAATACCTTTTTTATCCATCCACTTTAAAACACCAATAATTGGTACTCTAACAATATTAGGTTGATGACCTAACATGTCTATTACTTTATTGCCACCTTTTACTTCAACATCTTTGCCTTTATTTTTTCTAATCTTTTCTATTTTTTCAGTTAATTTTTTAGTAATTGATTCTAAATTGTCATCTTTATCAACTCTAACTACTAACATTAATTCTTCTGCTTTGTCTTCAAAAGCAACTTTTGCAACAAAAGCAATATCTACATACTTATGTTCAAATATATGTCTATCTTGGACAAATCTATTTAAATATGGTCTATTATAAAATGTCTTAGCAACAGCTGTTACTACAGCATTAAAAAAAGTATAATGCTCTCCTTTTTTCTTTTTCTTAGCTAAATAGTCCATTAGTTCAGTAACATCTATTTTTTGATTTATATAAACATCACTAACACTCCTATTTGGCTTTATATCAATTGCTAATTGATTCATTCCATTAAAATCTTTTACTCTACGCGCATAATCTCTTCTCATAATTATCTACCTCACAAAATAATTATAAAGAAAAAAACAAAAATGTGCAATAAAAAAGACTATTGCTAGTCATTATTAAAGGATTCAAATTATTAACAATAATTGCAATAATCAATAAAACGATTATTAAATATTTATATTTAGTTAAAATATGCATAATAAATTTTTCAGTATTATATTTATTTTTAATAATATCTAATATTAATAATATAAATGTTATAATCATTAATATAAATAATGGTATTGATAAAAAATTCATCTTAATAGCATCTATTATTTTAAAATGAATTAAATATCTAAATGCTCTAGTAAGTCCACATCCAGGGCATGCAATACCTAGATATTTTTGAAAAATGCATTCAAATAAATTATGATTTAAAAATACATAAAAAAGTATCATAAAGATACTTATTATAATTATTTTTGAAATTCTATTTTTCATTAATCCCCTAAAGGAACACCATTTGCATCAACATTAATAGATCCAGTTAAAATTAAAATTCCTTCTATTAATCCCCAAATGCCAGATACAGCTGCACCAACTCCACATGTTAATAATGAAATTAATAATTGTGCAATTGCTTTTCCAGTATATCCTAAATAAAAATTATGTACTCCAAGGCTTCCTAAGAAAATTCCAAGTAATCCAGCAGCCATTTTAGATTTTTGATTTGGATATTGTCCTCCATTATTAGGTTGTTGATATGTTGGTTGTGCTTGTTGTGTTGGTTGTGCTTGTTGTGTTGGTTGTTGATTTTGAGCAGTACCACACTTTGGACAAAACTCATCTTTGTCCTTTAATTGATTTCCACAATTACTACAAAATTTTGCCATAATAATCCTCCTCTTCAATATAATAATATCATTATTTTTTTATTAAAACAATTTATTTTTATGACACTAAAACATAAGCATAATATATTATAAAAATACTAATCATAATAGCTCCTTCTAAACTAGAAAGCTTTCTATCATTTCTAGCAAATAGGAATAATATAAATGCTGCTAAAAATACTGCAAATACATCAATAATAGTAAAACTTAAACTATTAAAACCACCAAATATTAATAATGGCAATCCAAGAACAACTCCTATATTAAATATATTTGTTCCTATAATATTTCCTAAAGCAAAATCAAATTCTCCTCTTTTAGCAGAGATAACTGTCATTGTCATTTCTGGAAGAGATGTTCCTATAACAACTATTGTCATTGTAATTACTTTAGTACTAATTCCTAATAAAGTAGCTAAAACAACTGCATTATCAACAACTATATCACTTGAAAAAATTATTACTGTACAGCAAAGAATAGAATAAATAATAGATTTAACTATTCCATATTTTGGTTTTTCAAATTCTAAAACTCCTTGTTTTGCTTTAACAACACTAATTATATAAAAAATAAATAATCCAAAAAAACTAAGTAACATAAATCCATCTTGTCTATCAAGTACATATTCTTTTCCTGATATACCAAATTTATGTGAAATAATACATAAACAAAACATTGATGTTACAACAAGTAATATGGGTAATTCTTTTTTTATAACGTGATTTTTTACCCTAATCGGTGCTACACAAGCAGCAAGTCCTACAATCAGTAATATATTTACTACATTACTACCAAGTACATTAGCAAGAGCTATATCACCTATTCCAGCACTCATACTTTGAAAGGATATTGCTAATTCTGGTGCACAAGTACCAAACGCAGCTACAGTAAGTGCAATCATCATTTTAGACATTTTTAAATTAGTTGCTATTGAACTAACAGCAGTAACAAAAATATCAGATGCTTTAACTAATACTATAAAACCAACTATTAATAGAATAACTGACTTGATTACTTGCATATATTTATACCCTTTCTATAATAGTTAATTATACAATACTTATTTTAAAAAAACTATATTATCAACGCAAAACAACAGCAATTAAGTGTAAATAAAAAGACTATAGATTAATCTATAGTCTCATCTTCTAAATTTAATTCATCTTCATCAACATTTTCAAATAATTTATCAATATTTCTTGTTGGTAATAACATAACATTATCTTTATTTATTTTTATTTCAAAATTACTTTCATCATGTTTTAATTCATCACCATCTATACACCATGATGGGGGTATTTGCTCAAATTCCAATTTTAGATTATCAGTTTTTAAATATGTTGCGCCAGGAATATCAGATAACTCTCTTCTTGTTAGATAGTGAACTGCTTTTATAATATCCCATTTACTTTTTATATCTAACATTAATACTTCAAATTTATTGTCATCTAATTTTACATCATTGTATATATTATTAACTCCACCAACTCTACTACTATTAGTTATAAATATAAATGAAAATCTTTTATTATATGTTTCTCCATCAACTGTATATTTTACATCAAAGAATTGTAAATTTTGTTTTAATTGTTTAATTCCATATATTGCATATGCAAGTTTTCCATATTTTTCTTTTAACTTTCTTGGTGTTGCATAAGATATATCTACAAATGCTCCCATACAAGCTACATATACAAATGGATTATTATTTATTAAACAAACATCTATATTTTTCTTTTTACCATGCAATAACATAATAATATTTCTTATAGTATTATTTGTCATTCCATACATATGTGCTACATCATTAACACTACCAAGTGGTAAATGACCTAATAAGATTGGTTTTCTTCTTTCAATATTTCCAGAAATAACTTCATTTAATGTACCATCTCCACCTGCACATAAAAGTAAATCTACATTTTTTAAATCTTTAGTCATCTCTTTAGCATGACCTCTATACTCAGTATATTTTATTTCTGTTTCATAACCATAATTTTCAAGTATCTTATAAATTCTTTTAATCTCTACTCTATTAGTTAATCTTCCACTATTAGGATTATATATAACAACACACTTTTTCATATAGATCTCCTTCACAGGATATATTATATCATATTTTTGTTATTATTCCTCATTATTTCTACAATTATCAAGTTCTATTTCTAAATCATTTATTTCTTTTTGAAGTTCATTTATATTACTAGCATATTCTTCTTCTACTCTTTTACGTTCTTCATCAACTTCTTTAACTTTTTTATAATATTCTTCTGAATTAGTTTTAAGTTGTTCAATATTCTTTTTAGAAGCATATACTTTTATTTCTTGAACTTCATCATTTAATGCTACTAATTTCTTTTTATTAATCATTCTTAATTCTTCTTTTACCATCTTAAGTCCATTTTCACAATTAGTATGGAAATATATACCACTTTCATATTCATTTGGTTTCATTTCACAGGACTTATTAATGTTATATTCAACTTTTACATTTTTGATATCTGCTTCAACATATTCTATTTCATCAAAATCATCATAGAATAATAAATCATTTCTCATATCAAATTCTAATTCTTTAGTTTCATATATTTCTTTATCATAAGTTGATACTTCAAAATCTAGTGAACCAATAAATATTAAACCAATTCCAAATCCTAATAATATCAATGAAATAATAAAACTCCATATCATTGACTTCTTATTATTTTTTCTATTAAATACAAAATTAAATATTATTAATAAAATAATTATTCCAATAACAGAACATCCACATATTGTTAATAATGTTCCTAGGAACAAAAATCCAGTTTTATAAATCAAGAATGATAAACAAAGTGCTGCAAATAAACCTACTAAAGCAAAGCATACAAATATACCAATACATAATGCAAAGAATTTAACTATTAATATAAAGAATTTAAATAATCCATTAATAAATCTATATTCACTATGTTTAGGATCTCTAATAATTATTTTATTTTCACTTTGTTTAAATGCAATTTTATTCTTTTTATCAACTACTATTTTCTCTTCTTCAGATTCATCAGATTTTTCTTCTTCATTTTTAACTTCTTCTTTAACTTTATTATAATAATCTAAATATCTAACTTTAAATATATGAATTATTATTACAATAGAAGCTACTATAAAGAATAGTGCTAATACTGATTCAAAGAAATTATTTAAAAGATAATTTAATTTATCATATTGAATGAAACTAAATAAATTTGAAAAGATTGATGTAAAAATCGCAAATAATATAAATGATAAACCTACTAATAAACCTATTATTACTAATTCTTCAAATATTAATTTTAATTTACTTTTAAAATTCATTTTACTAAATAGATTAACTGAGTCTGATATAAATTTTAAAAAGTCATTAATAAAATTATTAATATTCTTTTTACTTTCTTCTTCTCCTTTTACTTCTTTTATATCTCTATGTAATAAATCATCAATATTTAAATTAAATTTATCACATAAAGCAATTATTTTATCCATCTCTGGATATGCTGTTGCTGATTCCCATTTTGATATTGCTTGTCTTGATACGCCAAGTTCATCAGCAAGTTGTTCTTGTGAAAGATTATGTTCTTTTCTAATCTTCTTTAAATTTTCAGAAAACTTATTATTCATGTTTTCCCTCCTTTTTACACCACAATTGTATTATTTCTACCAGTTGCACTCTACCAATTTTAGGTTGTTTTTTGTAGAAAGTTGGTTGCATTTACTATATTTTACCTAATTTTTCTTGCTTCTAGGTAAAATCTTTTATCATTTCCGTTTCCCATAGAAAAAGTTTTTCTTGGTAATGCTCCATCTAATATTACTGTCTTAAATAAATCATTTTTAGACATTGGTTCTAATATTATACCAAGATTATTTTCTTTTGATGATAATTCTCTTACAACTTCTTCATCATGAACATAATCTATTTTACCTTTATTATTTTTTAAATATTCATCTATAAATATTTGTATTGATCCAACTGCTATATTTGATTTAGGGTTTGATATATATAGCACTTTATTATATTTTTTTGAAACAATTTCTATTTTTTGACCACTTTTTTCATTTAAATCATAATAGTTATTTAATTCTTTTATAAAGTTATCTACATCTATATCGAATAATACTCTATGAATTGCTTCGAATACTAAAGCATCACTATGTAAATTAACTAATTCAACTAATGCATATCTTGCTGGATGATTTAGATATTCTTCTTTTGACATAGACTTTTTTAGTTTTTCATAACATTCTTTAGCAGTAGCTAATGAGTGATTACCATCACCCATAGCAAATAAAAGAACTCCTTTATCTTTAACATTATATTTCTTTTCAAATGATTTTTTATCTGCTAATAATTCTAGTTTTTTAATTACGTTATCTATTTCTCTTTTATTTAATAGATATCCTTTTATATGACCACCTTTTTGCATTAAATCAAAATCATATATTTTCTCACTTACTTTATCTTTTAAAGATTCTATTATTTCTTTTTTATCATCATCTATTAATATCATTATATGAGGTAATTCAAGTAATGCATTTTCTCTAACTTTCATTCTAGGTGGTATTCTTTCAACAACAGTTTTTTCTGTTGCTCTTATTAATGTTTGAGAACCTTCTTCATATGAATAATCTTCTAAATCTATTATTCCAATTAAACCTTCTCTTACTTTACCATCATATTGAGTTCTTTCAACATATATCATTGAATTTTCATATTCATTAAAAATATTATCTTCTAACATTTGTTCCATTTTTTTATTAATATTTTTAATTCTCTCATCAACATCTTTTTCTTCTAAATATATTTCAGGAAGAATTAAGTTTAATGTAGATGGACTATCTCCAACAAAATCTTCTACTTCACTCCAATATTCTGGTTCTGAAGTATATTGATCGCATGCTACTACACTCCACTTTGACATATCTATATTTTTTGGAATTAATATATTTCCTTCTTTAAATGGTATTTTCATTTTTTCCTCCTTAAAATATATTCTTCTAATATTGGTAATCTTAATTTATCTTTTTCTCTATTTCTTGATTTAACAAATTCATAATATTGAATTATATCTTGTAAATAATATTCACCATATTTTTCTTTTTTAACTGTTTCGTCTAAAACACATTCAATTTTATCATTAACAGTAAACCAATTATTACCTTTATCTATTAATTTGAATTGTTTATTTAACATATTTAATCCATTTTGTGTAACAGCTAAATCTATATCACCAGCTTTATCATATATGCCTCTTATAACAAGAGCACTAGATGATAATATGACATATTCTTCTTTAGAAATATTTAATTGTTCTAATAAATCTATTATTTCTTTTTTATTCATAGTACACCTCTAAAAAATATTATAACAAAAAAGACAATTATTTTAATTGTCTTTTTAATACCTTATCTTCAAATTTAACTTCATATGGAGATAATACAGATGTCATCCTATCTTCTAAAACATGTAATGGAAGATTAATATACTCTCCAATATTATTATATATCTCATCTCTAATTGCATTTAATGTTTCAGAATTTGCTATTAAAGATAATTTTCTTACATCAATAATTTCAGATTTTCTAAAAACACTTCTTTTTAAATGTTCTTTTTTAACTATTTGTAATTTTAAATTACATGCTGGACAAAAACAAGTTCCTTCAATTAACTTTTTTCTAGGTCCATCGTCACTAAATAATACTACTAGTGAATGAGGGCAATCTTTTTTTAATTGTTCATCCTCTGCATATAATTTTACTAATTCATGATTAATTCTTTCAAAATCTTCATTAATTTGTTTTCTTTTTTTAAAAATATCTTTAATTGACATATTATCCTCCATGTTAATCTATTGTAAACTCAGTCCATATATAGTATACATTATTTTCTTCAATTGGGCTATCTGAATCAAAACTGATATCTTTAACAAATCTATAAGTTCCTTTTTCTAATTTACCTAAACAATGTGACCAATCATAATTCATTTCTTTTGTTTGTCCTTTAGATAAAGCATATCCTATATCATTAACTACACACTTTGATTGATTTTCTAATTCTTCAAACTTATTGCTATTGTAATTATATTTTTCAATATAATATGATTCACCAAATAATATATTGTAATCATATTCATTTTCAATAACGATTGTAGCACCAGTATTAGTAAGAGTACCTTCTTTAATATACATATTAATTATATCATTTAATTCTCTACCAACAAATCTTGTACATGTACCACCATTCTTTTTAACATAATCATTTATAACATTAAATATTTGATTAGCATCATTATATTTGTCTAAATCTAAAATATCATAAAAATATGGATCTCCACCTGAACCTATTGGTCTTCCTGTATATTCTTCATATGTAATTGAATAACTATGTTCTTCTCCATATAAAGTACAATGAATATTTTCTTCTATTTCTCTTCCAGTATCTTGCTTACTTCTAACAATTCTCAAAATTAAAGATACTGATATTAATAGAACAAAAGCCGATATTAGAAAACCTATAGATATTTTAATAATCTTTAAAATATAGCCTGCTAATTTTTCAGTATTTGATACCTTCTCTACTAATACATTTTGAATATCATTATCAAGTAATTCATCAATACTTACATTTAATTCCTTTGATAACTTTTTTAATTGTTCAGGATTAGGCTGTGTTTCACCTAATTCCCAATTACTTATAGTTTGTCTTGTAACATCTACTTTTTCACCAAGTTCTTCTTGAGATAAGCCTTTCTTTTTTCTTAATTTTAATATTTTATTTCCTAGTTGCATAATAACTCCTTTCACAAACAATTATAGTTTAGAAAAACATTATTAATCTACCAAAAACATTTGGAAATTTGTCAAAAATATTTAACATATTTTAATTATAACATGATTATTTTTTATAAATTAAAAAATATTTAAAAAAAGTATTAAAAATATAAAATAATCATGTTATAATACAAACTTATGAAGAAATTGAAAAACAAAAAATCTCATTTATTTTTAAAGGTCATATTAATTATGATATTTTTTTGTTTTTCTATTTTTTTTGGCTTTATGTATTATATATATTTAAGAGCACCTGAATTTAATACTGACTTATTATATAAAAAAGAATCTTCAAATATTTATGATATTAGTGGTAGTTTAATAGCAACAATAGGAAGTGAAAAAAGAGAGATAGTTGAATATGAAGATCTTCCTAATGTATTAGTAGATGCTATTATAGCAACAGAAGATAATAGATTCTTTCAACACAAAGGTTTAGATATAGTTAGATTCTTAAATGCAGGTACTGCATATATTCAAGGAAAAGATGCTGGTGGTGCATCTACTCTAACTATGCAAGTATCTAAAAACTCTCTTACAAGTACTGAATCAGAAGGTTTTGAAGGAGTTATTAGAAAGTTTACTGATATATATCTATCACTATTTAAAATAGAAAAAGATTATTCTAAAAAAGAAATTATTGAGTTCTATGTTAATTCACCATATATGGGTGGTGGTGCTTATGGAGTACAAGTTGCTAGTAACATTTATTTTGATAAAGATGTTAAAGATTTGAATCTAGTTGAAGCTGCTATGCTAGCAGGATTATTTCAAGCACCTGGTAAATATGATCCATATGTAAATCCTGATAATACAAATGGTAGAAAAAATGTAGTATTAGATTTAATGTATAAATATGGTTATATATCTAAAGAAGAATGTGAAGCTGCTAAAAAAGTGGATATTGAAGATATCATTGTTCAAAATAAAGAAGGTATAAATCCTTATCAAGGATTTATAGATACAGTTGTTCAAGAAGTAATAGATAGAACTGGAAATAATCCATATATTGTATCTATGGATATATATTCAACAATGTCTAAGAGTAAACAAGATGTTATTAATAATTTTTATAAAAACTATAAATTTAAAAATAAAAAAGTACAAGTTGGTATAGCTATGGTTGATAATAAAACTGGTGCTATATTAGCAGTTGGTGCTGGAAGAAACAAAAATAGTGAATTATCACTTAACTATGCTACTCAAATAAGTAGACACCCAGGTTCTACTGCTAAACCATTATTTGATTATGGACCAGGTATGGAATTTAACAATTGGTCTACTTATACTCCATTTGTTGATAAACCAGTTAAATATACTAATGGTGGTACTATGCAAAATGTTGATCATAGATACTTAGGATTTATGACATTAAGACAATGTTTAGTACAATCTAGAAATACTTGTGCACTTCAAGCATTTAAGAAAGTTAAAAATTCAAATATTAATAAGTTTGTTACTGGACTTGGAATAACACCAGAATATTTAAATCCTAATAGTACTTATATAAATGAATCACATTCGATTGGTGGATTTAATGGAGTATCCCCTCTTCAACTTGCAGCAGCATATTCTGCATTTGGAAATGGTGGATATTATACTGAACCACACTCATTTACAAAAATTGTTTACAAAAATGGTACAGAAGATATTACAGAAGAATTTACATATACTAAAAAACGTGCTATGAAAGCAACAACAGCTTATATGATAAGTTCTATTCTTAAAAATGTTACACCAAGTAGTGTACATGTTAAAGGAACAGATTTAGCTTCTAAAACAGGTACTAGTAGCGCAGATTATGGATTAATTAAAAAATTACACTTACCATCTTCAACAATAGGAGATGCATGGACAGTTACATTTAGTCCTGATTATGCTGTTGCTATATGGTATGGATATGACAAAATTACTAAAAATACATATATGACATCTTCACATGGATGGAGTCAAAGAAGAAAAATACAAAAATATATAGTTAATAGAGTTATGAATAAAAATTCTAGATTTAAAAGACCTTCTGGATTAGTATCTGCTAAAGTCGTAGTTGGATCTAATCCACCAGAAAAACCAAATTCATCAACTCCATCATCAAAGATTCAAACACATTTATTTGTTAAAGGAACGGAACCAAAGAAAGTTTCTAGAGTTACATATGGATCATCAAGTTCTAGTTCATCAAATGAACCAAAAGAAGGTACATTTATTGAAATAATTCCAGGCGATTAGTATATTTATTTTTCGCCTTTTTTGTTATATACTTATATTATGAAGAAAAAAGGAATGAAAATTTTATTATTAATTTTATTAATTGGATGTTTGCTAACATTCACATATAGTACTGTTAAGATATTCATGTGGCATGAAGATAATGTTAATACTGATAAAATTGTTGATGACATTATTAATAGTACTGTTGTTGAAGAAGTTAATGAAACTGAAAATGCTGAAATAATTGGTGAGAATGAAACTTTACAAACTGATACTAAAAAGAAAAGTATATATTGGTCATATATTAAAATGAATCTTATTAATGTAGATTTTGAAGAATTAAAAAAGAAAAATAAAGATACTAAAGGTTGGATTCAATTAAGTGGTACTAATATTAATTACCCATTTGTACAAGCTAAAGATAATAAATATTATTTAACTCACTCTTTTGAAAAGAAATATACTGATGCTGGATGGGTTTTCTTAGATTATAGAAATGATATAAATAATTTAAGTAAAAATAATATTATTTATGGACATGCCAGACTTAATAAAACAATGTTTGGTACTTTAAAAAATGTTCTTACAAAAAATTGGTATAATAATTCAGATAATCATGTTATTAAATTATCTACAGAAAAAGAAAATACACTATGGCAAATATTTAGTGTTTATTCTATTAAGACTGAAACATACTATATAACAACTGATTTTAAAAATGATGATGACTTTAAAAAATTTATTGATACTGTTAAGAAAAGATCTAAATATAAATTTGATGCTAATGTAAGTGTTAATGATACATTACTTACTCTATCAACTTGTCATAAGACAGATGAAAAGATAGTAGTACATGCTAAATTAATAAAAAGAGAAACTAGATAGTTTTAATAAACTCTCTAATTTCTCCTTCATAAATTTTTTTAAAGTTTTTTTCAATTAATTCCATAGGTCTAAATCTAATTTGTTCTTTACTATATATATCTACACCTTTACCAGACAATACTTCATAAACAAATTCTGAACAATAATATTTATTTCTATGCAATTTAATTCTAAAATAAGCGAGCAGTAAACCAATAATGTTATAACCTTTATTGGTTTTTTTAATATTTAAAATATTATTTTTAATTTTATTATATTGTTCTTCTGTTATATCTATTTCATATATAGATATTAAAGCTCCTTTATTTTTGAATAATCCTTTATTTAAATTCTCTTGTTTAAATATTCCATAAAATGGAAAATATCTATATTTTCTTCCAAAAGAATACATTTCATTGCATTTAGAATCTAATGATATTGATGCATGAGAATATTTATCATGTGTAAATACTTTAATTGTTCTTGCTAATCCAGAATATGTTTGAGTTAAAATTAAATACACCTTTTTCATTTAACATTACTCATAATACTTTGAAATTCTTCTGGAATTCCAGTATCAATCTCTATTCTTTCTTTAGTAATTGGATGTTTAAAACATAAATAATATGCATTTAATGCCATATGTCTAAAGCCATCCTTTTTACCATATTTTCTATCTCCAAGTATTGGAGTATTATTATCTTTCATATGTACCCTAATTTGATTCTTTTTGCCTGTTTTGATTTCTATATCAAGTAAAGTATATAGTTTATTAGATTTAACTCTTTTATATAATGTTTTAGCAAGTTCTCCACTTTTATCATTTGTAGAATAACAATATAGTGATTTAGTTTCTTTAATATAAGAAATTATTTCATCACACTTATTTGTTTTACCATGTACTAAAGCATAATACTTTCTAGTTACATTATCCCAGTTATCTTGAAGTAGTTTTTTAACTTTATCGTCCTTAGCAAATATTACTAGTCCACCAGTATCTTTATCAAGTCTATGAACAACGAATACTCTTTGATTCTTTTTATGTAAATAATCATACACTTCACTATATAAATTATTTTTGTATTTCTCACTCTTAATAGTTGGAATACCATAATCTTTGTATACAACTAATAAACACTTATCTTCATATAATATTTTTAATTTATTCTTCTGCATACACAATCACTGTCCCTATTAAATCTACTACATTTTTCTCTTCAACATTCATTCCTATAAATGATAATACAGTTACTTTATCATCATCAAATAATAATACATCAATATTTTCTTCCTCTTCAAAATTATAATTATAAACTAGTAAACCATTATAATCCCCTTCTATAACTTTATATTCATATATAAGAGGTAATACATCTTCAACATAACTTTTAATATAATAATCCATTTTTATGATAGAACTATCAGTAAAAATGTTAATATATTGTTTATAGTTTTCAATATAATTTAACAATTCTAAATCACTATTAATATTATGATCATTTAAATATTTCTCTACTTTAATATTACTTATTAAAGCATTATCATATGTTATAAAAGTATTTAATAATGTATCTGTATTATAAACAGCAAACATATTTATTATTTCTTCATCTTTATCATATTGAACATATGAATTATCATCTTCTTCAAATGTATAATTTTTAAAATCGTTTCTAATTTTAATACCATTATAATCTAAATAATTTTTAACATCTTTATGTTTAATAACAATACTTCCATCATTTTTAATGTTAATATCTTGTTTAATATAATAGTTTTTATAAACATATAATCTATCAAGCACTAAAAATAATAGAATAGTCCCAACAATTAATAAAAATATTTTAATAAACTTTTTCATACGACCTCTTTAAGTAAGTAAATTGTATCATATTTTAAATAAATAATACAAATATTAGTAAAAATAAGATATAATTTAATTATGAAAGAGAAAATAAATGAATTACAAAAAATGATTGATGAATCTAATAATATTGTCTTTTTTGGAGGAGCTGGAGTTTCTACAGAAAGTGGTATTAAAGATTTTAGAAGTAAAGATGGATTATATAACGAAAAATATAAATGGCCTCCAGAAATGATTTTAAGTGCAGGATTTTTCTATTCAAATACTAAAGAATTCTATAAATTCTATAGAGATAAATTAAACTGTTTAGATAAAGAACCTAATATAACTCATAAATATTTAGTAAAACTAGAAAAACAAGGTAAATTAAAAAGCATTATAACTCAAAATATAGATGGATTACATACTAAAGCAGGATCTAAAACTGTTTATGAAATACATGGCTCTATATATAGAAATTATTGTATTAAATGTAATAAGTTTTATGGACCAGAATATATATTTAATTCAAAAGATGTTCCTAAATGTGAATGTGGAGGAATTGTTAAACCAGATGTTGTATTATATGGTGAACAATTAGGTGATGATTTTGTAAAAGCACAATATGATGTTTTACATGCTGACATGATGATTGTTGCTGGTACATCATTAAATGTTTATCCTGCTAGTGGATTAGTAAGTCATTTTAGAGGAAAATATCTAGTTATTATTAATAGATCAACAACTGATTATGATAGAATTGCTAATTTAGTAATAAATGAATCTTTAGGAAATGTTTTTTCTAAATTAAAATAAAAAGAACTTTAAAAGTTCTTTTTTAATTAGAATAATTTTTTACCACACTTTATACAATAAATACCAACTATTCTTTCATGACAATGTGGACATTGATTATTTGGATATTTAAGTCTAACATCACGATTTCTCTTATAATTTACTACTATAATAGATAAAACTACAATCATGATAAATGAAATAACCCATATTACATCATATCCTGCCATAATTGTATAATCATAAAAACCATGTAAGAATATTGGAACTAATAAGGCGAATACTTTATTCTTTTGAGATTCTTTTAAATCCTTACGAGCTGCTAAAGCCGCATCTCCTAAATATATACCCATAAATATACCTGTACATAAATGCATTGGTACTGCTGTAAAATATCTAGTAAATTGATTAACTACGCCATATTGAATTAAATATAAAATATTTTCAAAAAATGCAAATCCTAATGATACAAATGATGCATATACTGCCATATCAAATGTAGTATCAAATTCTTTATGATTATATGCTTCTCTATATAAGAAGAAATATTTACAAGATTCTTCTACTAATGCTACACAAATAAATGCATATATCATCAGTTTTTTATTATCGAGGGTTGTGTAGTCTGCTCCAAATATTGGAAAAAATATTCCAAGAATACCACTTACTAATAATACAAGTAAGCATGCTAATATTCCCTTCCCTAACAATTTAATTAATAAATCCATTGGTTCACGTTCTCTATCTTTAAAATAGATATAAAGTCCTAAAACTATTATTGGTAAACCACACAATAGTACTACAAAAGCAATCCCTAACATATTTTATCCTCCTAACGAATAAGATTTCCTAGTATTCCATATGACACTACCATCATTATTATACTAGCTACAATTATACCACACAACGTAGCATAAAATGCTTTTTTTCTATCAAGGTTTAGCATTGATGCAACTAAACATCCTGTCCAAGCACCAGTGCCTGGTAAAGGAATTCCTACAAACAAAACTAAACCTAAATAACCATACTTTTCTATTTGATTTTTATGTTTATCAGCTTTTTTATTTAACCACTTAGCAAACTTATTCATCCACTTAATTTTAGATTTCTCCATCCATTCCAATATTTTGTTAATAAATAATAATATAAATGGTACTGGAAGAACATTTCCTATAATTGAAATAATATATGCACTTACAGGATTAAGTCCTAATAATGAAGCAGCTAAAAGCCCGCCCCTTAATTCAAGTATTGGTAATATTGAAATAATAAAAACGATTACTTCCTTACCAAATTTAAGTGCTACTATTCCACTAAATAAATTTATTATTGCGTTAACTATATTTTCCATATAATAATATTAACACATTTATGATATAATAACTAGTAGAGATGGTAGAAATGGATAAAAAAATAGGAATATTTGATTCAGGTATTGGTGGATTAACTACTTATGAAGAAATTAAGAAACTTTTACCATATGAAAATTATATATTTTATGCTGATAGTAAAAATAATCCTTATGGAGATAAAACTCAAGAAGAATTATGTATTATTACAGATGGAATTGTTAAAACTTTGTTAGAAAAAGGAGTCAAATTAATAGTAATAGCTTGTAATACTGCTACTACTAATTGTATAGATTTCTTAAGAAGTAAATATAAAGATATAGAATTTATTGGAACAGAACCTGCTATTAAAGTGGCATGTGATAATGATTTTAAAAATGTACTTGTAATGGCAACATCAGGAACTATTAATTCAGAAAGAACACATACTCTTCTTTCAAGTAATAAAAAAGAAGATGAAAAATTCTATCTTCTTGAATGTGAAGGACTTGCAAATGCTATTGAAAACAAAAATGATCAAAAAATAGATGAATTATTAAAACAATTCTTAACTGAATATAAAGATAAAGATATTGATGCAGTAGTACTTGCATGTACACACTATCCTATTATTAAGAATAAAATTAAAGCTTATTTTCCAAATGCACAACTTATTGATGGAAATGTAGGAGTTGCTAAAAGAGTTAAATATATTTTAGAAAGAAATAAAATGTTAAATCCATCAAATACCGAAGGTACATTTGAATTTATTAAGTCAAAATAAAAACACTAGTTATCTAGTGTTTTATTTTCTTCTGCTTTTTTATTATTTTCAAATAATTCTGATTTCTCACAACCTATCAGCGTTGGTATAACTGGAGGTGCATTTTTCATTTTTTCTTTATCAATTATTTTATAATCAGCATCAATAAATATACCTGAATTATTAGTATCACATATAGTTCCATCATGTCCTTTAAATATAGATATATCATAATTAAAATCTTCTTCTAGTTCTTCCAAAGAAATAAAATATGCTCCATTTCTTTTACTATAAGTAGAATAATTATTTTGCATATATATTTCTACGCCTTTATTTAGCAAGTTCTCTGTTAATTTAGCAGTATAATCTGATACTTCAATATCATCATCGCCTACCTTCATTTTTATTCTACCATTTTCATCTAATGTTTCACTTTCATTTACTACTTCATTTTTATCGTTTTCAATTACATCTGTTTTTTTATTACAACCTATTAGCAATATACAAACAAATATTATTAACAAAATCTTTTTCATATTAATCCTCCACATTACCTGTAACAAGTATAACATCCTGTTTCAGTACAGTATTGCGTTACTTCACAATAAGTTGGTTGATGACATTGTAACATACAGTGATAAGATTCAGGATTATCATCCCATTGGCAACAATAAGTTGAACTACCACATTCAGTATAATAAGAACCACATGCAACTTGATAACTATAGCAATCACAATTTTCTGTAGTAACAGTACCGACACATGTTCCAGTGTTTCCTGCATTATCAGTAACAGAGAAAGTTGTTGTAGATTTTATACCAGATTTTGAATATGTTGATGATGCTGGACATCCTGTTCCACTATCATTACAACTTATATTAAATGTAACTCCACTACGTCCTGTGCTTGTTTTTGTTGCTGTACATGTTGGCTTTATATCATCAACAAAATGAGCATATAACGTTCCAGCTGAAGTAAAGTTAGAAGCGTTTGCTGAAGATGTTATTTTTCCATTTTCATCAATATATTTTGTTCCTCCTCCACCAGTACTAGTATAATATCCTTTAAATGAATATCCTGTCTTAGTAGGAATTGTTATTGAATTTGCACTAGAAGTCATTTTCTTAGTAAGTGCAAAATCCAAGTAATATCCGTCACTATAATTTTCATATATCATTGTTGTACCAGCTGTAGTAGCACCAGCACTAGAACTATTAAGTGTTACATTCATTATTTTTAACTTCCATACTGCGTATAAATTAATTGTTTTATTATCAACACTAGTTAAATTTAATATACTTTGAGAATCTGAGTACGTAGCTGCTGTAGCAGTTGGAGTAGTAGCCCATCCAAGAAAATCATAGTTTTCTCTTGTATATGTGTTTTTGCTAAGATTTGATGTCACATCGTAAGTATGAGTTGAATTTGCCATATCTGTGCTTGGAGATCCATTTTTATCATAATGTACATAATATTTATGCGCTCTATAATCAGCCTTAGCTTTTATTTCATTACTTTCAGTAACAAAAACCTCTTTTATTCCTGCCACTATTTTTGAAGTTGAATCTATAATTGATACTCCATTATTCTTATATGCATTAAATGTGTAACCTGTTTTTGATGGAATACTTACACCACTTACTCTAGATAAGCATAACGCATCATTAAACCATCCATACCCATATTTATAGTAAATTAATTTTCCATCCATTCCACCTGAACCGCCATTATTATTAAATGATACTTTCACACATTTATTACTATAACCGAAATTAACTACACAGCTAATATCACTATGTACATTACTTATTGTTATTTGATTACCTCTCTGTGTAAATGTTGAGCCTTTTGATTCAACTAATGTTTTACAATTGTTTGTATTAATTCCTTGATTTGCATCATAAGAAAGTGTAAAAACACAGCTTCCTCCATCTTGAACATGTTCACATCCACCTATTACTGTTCCTAAGCTTTGATCAGATGAGCCTACTTTTACAACATACCCATCAGTAAAAAACCAAGGATTTGTTTTAGTACCAGTTCCTTTAACTTTTATATCATGTTTTACAAACTCTGTTACTCTTACTCCTGATACTACATTAGCATTTACTGGTGCTGATACTCTTACATCTAGTAATTTATTTCCTATTAACCAATATCCAATTCCTGGTGCTAACCATGATGTTCCATTATTAGTAGTTCTTTCATACTCTTTTTCATTCAAAAATCCACCAGTTTTAAAATCTATATGTGTAGCTGGCTTGTTTGTTGAACTATCTATTCCATATGGTAAATCACCTGTTAATTTAATATATCTTGAATAATCTTGAAAGTCATATATATATTTATTAGCTATTTCTTTACCATTATTATATGTAGTACTTGCTAATATAACATTAGGTATAAATAATAATAGTCCAATAATTACACCAACTATTTTTTTCATATTATCTCTCCTACTTTACAATTTAATTATAGCAAAAAAGGAAAAAAAGAAGAACTATTTTTTTAGTCCTCCTTTAAGTCCTTTTGAACCACTAAAGTTTTGTAAAATATTTGATTCAAATGATCTAGTTTTCCTTGATCTATTTTTGTATTCTTTTATACAAGAATTAATCATTTCATTTAATAATTCCTTATATTCTAATTTAGCTTCCTTCCATAAATAGAAAGATAAACTTCCTGGAATTGTATTTGGTTCATTAACATAGAATTTATTAGTTTTCTTATCAATTAAGAAATCTATTCTACATACACCACTTAGATTTAATACTTTAAATACTTTAATTGCTGTATCTTGAATATCTTTTGTTAATTTATCAGATATTCTAGCAGGAATAATTCTACTAGTTGATGCCATTCCTTTTGAAGCACCTGATTTAGATTTAGATCCTGATAAATATTTATCTTGATATGATAATATTTCATCTTCACCCATTACTTCTTCAATTGGGCTTACTCTTTGTAATTCATAATTTCCAAGTACACTAGCATTTACTTCAACAAGATTTTCTACAGCTTTTTCAACTACAATTTTAACATCATAACTAATAGCCTCTTCTATAGCCTTTTTTATATCTTTATCAGTCTTAACATATGTAATTCCTACACTACTACCTAATGTAGCTGGTTTTACTACTACTGGATAACCTAAAGATTTAATATCTTTTAATATTTTATCTTTATCTGTTATATATTCATTATCATAAAACCAAACATAATCTACAATTGGAAGTCCACAAGATGCCATTACTTGTTTCATAACAACTTTATCTTGTCCTAATGCGGAACCAAGTACTCTACTTGAAACATATGGAATACCAATAGTATCTAAATAACCTGCTAAAGTTCCATCTTCAACATTATTACCATGAACAACTGGAAGAATAACATCTATATCTGTTATATCTTTTCTAAATAATCCACTAGTTTGTTGTAGATAAAATTTATCACCTTTCTTATATAAAGTAACCTTCTTTAAATACTTTTTTGTATTTTCAATATCTTTATAAGTATTAATATCATTTAAAATATATCCATAATACCAAATTCTATCTTTTGATATATATAGTGGTATAACTTCATATTTATCTTTATCAATATTTTCTATAGCTTGTAGTGCCGAAATAATACTTACTTCATGTTCTACAGTTTCACCACCAAAAACAACACCTAATTTAATTTTCATATTTGCATCTCCTATTCATTAAATATATCAGGTAAATCATTTTCAATCAATACATATGTTTTTCCATCTTTAAGTTCTCTCATTAATGGAAATGATTTTTTAACATCATTTAATATATGTATATGTTTCTCATTATAATTCTTTTCTTTTAATCCTTCATATATAGGCTTTGTTTGTTCAAGACCTATTAATACAACTTCATCACATACTTCTGCTATATGCATACCAAATTCTTTATTAAATTTATCTTGATCATCACCAAGTTCAATCATTCCTGGTGTAATAATAATCTTTTTACCATCCATCATATTTAGTACATCAAGAGCCATTTTAGATCCAACTGGATTTGAATTATATGCATCATCTATTATAGTTATATCTTCATCAAAATCTCTTAATTCTAATCTATGTTCTACTGCTTCTATTCTTCTAACACCAACTGATATTTCAGTAGTAGTCATTCCTAAAGAATATGCAAGTGCTATTGCTTCTAAAATATTATATACATTAGCGTCACCTAATAACTTAGTTTCAAATGTTTCAGTAATCTTTTTATCTTTAAATGTACACTTGAATGTTGTACCTTTATTTGACAGTTTAATATCATGGGCATATACGTCTGCTTTACTATCTTTAGTTGACACCCAAACTACTCTACACTTACTTTTTATTTGATAACTTGTTTGATATTCATCATCCATATTAAGCACTGCTATACCATCTTCAGGTAATGAATCTATAAGTTCAAACTTAGCTTTTTGAGTATTATTAATATTTCCAAAGCTTTCTAAATGAGCTGTTCCTATAGTTGTCAATATTCCGTATTGAGGTTTAATAAATTTACACTTTTCTTTTATCTCCCCTCTTCTAAAAGCACCCATTTCAGCAATAAATATATCACTAAATTTGTCAAGTTTATCATTGATAGATATCATTAAACCATTCATAGTATTAAAACTTTTTTCAGTTGCAAATGAATTATATTTAACATTTAAAATATCATTTAGAGCATTCTTAGTACTAGTTTTACCATAACTACCTGTGATACCTATTCTCTTTAAATTCTTCATTTCTTTTAACTTAGTTTTAGCTTTATGTTTATAGTGTTCAAATACTAACTTTTCAATTGGCTTATTTATTATATTAGCTAACCATATTATTAGTGGGTTTAAATATGACATAAAACCTAATATTAATAAACAATAATTAATTAACCACATATCAAAGTTAATAACTATTGGAATAATAACTAATAAATATAATACCAACATAGTAAAATATAATCTTTTAATTCTATGTGTTATTACTAAAGGTTTTTTAGATTGTTCTTTAGATACTTTAGTATTAAACATTAAATATGATAAGTAATATAGAATCATAAATCCTATTACAAGTGGATAACCTCTTAAAAAATAGAATGATAAGAATAATATTTCTGTATTTACAAACACACTACTAAAATTATCTATTATCCATTTTAAATATCTATTTCCATCGTTATACCAGTTTTGTTGTAACATATGCATATATTTCTTACTTTTATAGATTATATAATATAAATATATAAATAATGAACATATAAATACTATTTTCATTTTTCATCACTTCCTATAAAACTCTTAAGAACGTTATTAGTTTGATTTAATCTTTCTAAATATGCATAGTGTGTACATCCTTCATAAGTAACTAATCCACAATTAGATATTAATTTTTCTAATTCTACTGCATCAGAATAAGGTACTTCTGAATCATTAGTACCCCAAATTAATAATGTAGGAACATCTATTTTAGATAATTCATTAGTTAAATCTAAATTAACATGATTAACTAATATCTTTCTCATCATTTCACTAGCATTCTTATAATCAGTTGAACCTAAATGTTTTTTAGCATATGGTTCTAATTTCTTTAATACAGGTACTTTTTTAAGACCCTTTAGTATTTTAGTTTTAACACTTGGTTTTTTCTTTGATACTCTATATGGACTAGCAAGTAATACTATTTTTCTAGTCTTATATTTAGTAGCATAAGCAATAGTTATTTTTCCACCAAAAGAATGCCCTATCATAATAGGATTATTGATCTTTAATTTTTTAACTAAACTATTAACCATATCAGCATAATCATATATAGTCCATACTTCTTTTGGTTCTTCACTCTTACCAAAACCAGGTAAGTCAAATATTAATACATTAAACTTTTTAATAAATGGTTTTGCTATTGGTAACATCATATCTATATTTTGTCCCCAACCATGCAAAAATATTATACATTTATCTGATTTGTTATCATAAAATGCATAATTAATTTTAGTATCTTTGTATTCATATTGCATACAACTCACCAATATAATTTTACCATATAAAAAGCGCAATTATATTGAAATCGCGCCAATATTTACATTATTTTACGTATTATAAGGATAAAGTCTTACTCTTACCAAATACAAAGTCTTTATATTCTTTAAAATTAGGTTCTTCACTATATAAGTCAAACATATCTTCAAATTCTTTATCATTAACTGTATTATAATATGTTTTCATCATTAATAATTTTTTAATTGTATTTTCATCACTAGGTACTGAAAACAATTCTACGATAAAGAAATGTGCTTCTTCTGATAGTTTTTTTACTTGAGAAGGAGATACTTTAAATTTTTCAAGAGCTTTACTATCACTATCTTCATATGTATCAGAATACATAAACTCATCTTCTCTTTCAATGTAGTAAGAAAGTCTAGCTTTAACTTTTAATAATTCAGGTGTTTCTCCATTTAATTCAATATATTCATCTAAATATTTAAGATATTTTTTATAATATAATCTATTTATTTTTTCTTCATTCTCTATATCAGAAAGCATTGCTTTAGCCACACTATCATCTTCAACATTCTTACTTTCTAAAATTTGATCTAATTCTCTAGATAGTTTAAAGAATCCTAATGGTCTATCACCAAAAATTGCAAATTGATAATTGTCAGTAAAAAGTGATGAATGAGAAATGTTATTTTTATGAGGAATTGAATCCCATAAACCAACATTAATTGGATATTTATCATAATCATGTTTATATTTATCTAAATAATTATAAAGCGCTGTTACTACACCGCTAGTATAATAACTAGATAATCTTCTAACACCATCTAAAGCAAATACTTTTGTAAATTTTCTTGTAGCTACTTTTTTACGATTTTCATTTGTTGGATTGTTAATAAATTCTAAATAAGCTTTTTCTATTGATAACTCTAAATTCAATAATTTTGTAGCTTCATTATTTACATATGTGCATCCAAGTACTTTTAAAAAGTCTATATTTTCGCTTGGCATTTCAAATATTTCATGTATTTTATCTTCCATTTCCATTTCAATAATAACATCATCTATATCTTCCATATTAGCGCCATCATGAATGCATATTTCATCTCCATCTTCATAGAAATAGTCTTGATATTCTTCTAATAATTCATCTAATTCTTCATCAAAGTCACTTTCTATAAATTTAATATCTCCATATCCAAGATCAATAGCATTATATTTAGCTTCATCTAAACATTTTTCTAAAAAGTCATTTATTCTATCTTTTAATATTCTTTTTTTAGCACCATATTTACATATATTATTCATTGCTGTTAAGAATAAATATTCATAAGGTATCTCAAAATTATTATTATCAGACATTACAAACACCCCTTTTCGATATTGCCCTATATAATAACACAAAAACGCTGTTTTGTACAGCGTTAAATGTATTTTTTAAGTTCGTTTTCAAACTCATTTTTAATATTTTCTAATTTTTCTTCTGTTTTAGATTCAAATCTCATTGTTATATTTGGTCCAGTATTAGATGCTCTTACTAAAGCAAAACCATCATCAAATTTAACTTTTACTCCATCTATTGTTATAAAATTATAATTTTTACTTGCACAATACTCTCTAATTTTATCAACAACATTAAACTTCTTATCATCATCTACATGAACTTTAATTTCAGGAGTTGAATAATATTTTTCTAGATTTTCTAAATAACTACTTAATGGTTTATCACTATTAGATAACATCTCTATTAATCTCATTCCTACATAGATACCATCATCATATCCAGGCCATTTATCTCTAAAATAAACGTGTCCTGATAATTCTCCACTTAATGGATAATCGCCTTCAGCAGAAGCTGCTCTTGTATATGAATTACCTGTTCTATATTCAACTGGTTTTACACCTAATTTAACTAATTCATCTTCTAATGTTTTAGAACATTTAACATCAAATAAACATTCTTTTTTATCAACTTTATCAAATAAATAATCCCACATTATTGCTAAGAACTTATCTATTTCAATAAATGTACCTTTTTCATCAACAAAACCTACCCTATCAGCATCTCCATCATATCCAACTCCACAATCAGCATGAGCTTCTATTACTTTTTGTTTTAAAACTGTTAGATTTTCTTCAACACATGGATCTGGATGATGATTTGGGAAATTACCATCTGATATATCAAATATACCAGTAGCATCTATCATAGGTAGATGTTTAAATACATCACCAGCTATTACACTACCTGTTCCATTTCCACAATCGTATATTACTTTAATTCTTTTATTTCCAAAATGTAATTTATCACATATTAATTTAATATATGCCTCTCTTAAATCTACATCTTCTACACTACCTACTCCATTTTCATAATCTTGTTTTTCAATTATATCATGTATTTCCATTACAGCTGGTCCATATGCATTATGAATACCATTATATGAAAACTTAAATCCATTATATTCTTTTGGATTATGTGAAGCTGTTATCATCATACTTGAATTAGTTCCTAAATAATTAGCGCCAAAATAACACATAGGTGTTGTAGCAAGACCTAATCTTTTTACAACTATTCCTGTGTCAACAAGTCCTTGCACTAAGTTCTTTTCTAAGTTAACACTGGATAATCTATTATCATATGCTACTACAGTTGAAGGAATATTTTGTCTTCTAAGTTTAGTACCGAAAGCTCTACCTATATTATATGCAAGCTCATCACTTAATTCAGTGCCGTATACTCCTCTTATATCATATTCTCTAAATATAGTTTTTAATAATTCCATATCACACCTCTATATTAATATTATCATATCAAAATAAAAAAATCGAAATAATCGATTTTTTTAATGTAAAGTTAGTTATAAAACCCTATTTTTTCTTTAACTAATTCATATTTTTTCTTAGCAATTTCTCTTGTTTTATTTCTTCCTTCTTCAAGAATCTTATCAAGTTCATTACCATTTAAATATTCATAATATTTCTTTTGTATTTCACTTACTTTTTCTACTACTACATCAGCAACTTTAGTTTTAAATGTTCCATAATTGCATCCTTCAAACTCTTTTTCTGCCTCTTTCATAGTTTTGCCAGTTAAAGAAATATAAATGTTTAATAAATTAGATATTCCAGGTTTGTTGTCTGGATCAAATTTAACTAACATTTCACTATCAGTTGTTGCTCTCATGATTTTCTTTCTAATTACTTCTGGTTCATCTAATAATCTAATAACACCATTTTGATTTTCATTAGATTTACTCATCTTCTTAGTTGGCTCTAATAAATCACCAATTTTTGTTCCTTCTGATTTAATTTCTGGATTTGGTACTACAAAAGTATCACCATATTTTCTATTAAATCTAATAGCTATATCACGAGCTAATTCAACATGTTGTTTTTGATCTATTCCAACTGGAACTATATCAGCATCATATAGTAAAATATCAGCAGCCATTAATACTGGATATGTTAATAAACCAGCGGTAAAGCTTTCACTTTTCTTACTCTTTTCTTTAAATTGATGCATTCTTGATAATTCACCATAATAAGTATTACATTCTAAGAAATATCCTAAATTAGCATGATATTCATTTTGAGATTGAACAAATATTGTATTTAGTTTTGGATCAATACCACATGCTAAATAAAGAGCAACTAAACTTCTTGTGTTCTCTTTTAAATTTCTATTTGGATCATCTACAGTTATAGCATGCATATCTGCTACAAAAATGTATGATTCATATTTTCCTTGATTTTCAACCATTTGTTTTATAGAACCTATATAATTACCTAATGTAATAATTCCTGTTGGTTGAAGTCCTGTTAACATTTTTTTCATAATTTCCTCCTAAAAAATAAAAACTCTTATCCTATAAGGACAAGAGTATCTTGTTTTTAATGCCACCTTAATATATACCATCATATATATGTTATTTGATAACGGATAACTGCCGTGATTACCTACTATTATTTCAGTACCATTCCCATGAGCCCATTCATTAAATTTTATATATAACTTTTCCACCATCAGTTACTCTCTATAAATATATTGTTTTAACTACTCTTCTCATGCATTGAATTGTTGCATATTATACTATTTTAATTATTATTTGTCAAATTATAAGGTTAAAGTCTTACCTTGATCTTCTGAATTATTCTTACTGAATGTTTCATCAAAGAAGTTATCCCATTTATCCCAATCTATATCTTGAACAACTCCTTCTTGAGCTGGAGCAGCACTATTTGGTATTTCTTCAGCATGTTCTTCTTCAGCTATTGGTGCTGATAATTCAACTGGTGCTGGTTCTTGTGGAGCTGGTGCGGCTGCTTCTACTGAAGCTATTGCTGATGCAGCAGCTTCTTCAACTGTAGCTGATTCTTCTATTGGAGCTGATAACTCAACTGGTTTTTCTTCAGGTGTTGCTTCTACAGCTGGTGTTTCAACAACAGGTGCTGGTTCAACAACTGGTGCTGGTGTAACAACTTGAGCTTGTTCTACAACAGGAGTTTCTTCTGCTATTGGAGCTGATAATTCAACTGCTGCAGCTTCTGTTACAATTTCTGCTACTGGAGTTTCTTCAACAACTGGTGCTGCTTCTACTGGAGCAGGTGTTTCTTCTGCAGGTGCAGGTTCTTCAATAGGTGCTGATAATTCAACATCTTTTGTTTCTTCAACTTCTGGAGCAGTTTCAACCTCTACAGGAATTATTTCTTCAGCTTCTTTAGCAGGACCATCTCCTAAATCAGGAACTACTAATTCAGCTAAATCTCCATCTTCTTCAATTGGTGCTGATAATTCAACTGGTGCTGGTTCTTCAACAGTACCTACACCAACTAAGTTTTCTACACCACCAGCAAATACTTTATCAAAATTATCTTTAGTTAATCCTTCTGCAAAGGCATGATCTTGATCATCTTTTTCAAATTTGTTTCCATCTTTGAACATAGCATCATAATCTGTTTCGCCTTTTTCTTTTTTACTACTCTTCTTTCTTGGCTCACCACCATATTTAAGAATATTTATATCAACATTAATATCTTTACAAACTTCAACATGTTTTTCAATTAATTCTTGTAATTTTTCTATTTTCTTAGTTTCAAATTCAAATTCTGTATTTACAAGTTTCATTAATTCTGATTCTAAATCATCTTGATTTAATAAAGACTCATCATATTTAATCATTCTATTGTAAGAGGCAATTTTCTTTTCATACATTCTAATGATATTATTATGTCTTTCAACTTCAGCTGTTAATTTAGCTACTTGTGATCTCTTATCTTCAAATACTTCATCTACTTCTTTGTAAACAGTTTCTATTTCTGCCCACATTTCTTCACTTTCTTTGAATATTTCAGCTAAATCATCAATGCTAACACCTTCAACGTTAGTTCTAGCTTCAGTTTTTACATTTGTAATATCTTCTTGTAAACCTAAAAGATCATTGGCCTTTTTTTCTAATTCTTCAGTACCAATGTTTGCTATCTTTTTCTCTTCTAATTCCTTTTTAATTTTATTAAATCTATTTTTAATTTGTTCAAATCTTTTCATAAACTTGCCTCCATATTGTACATAATCATTTTAACACATAAAACCTTAGACTTCAACTAGTTTTTTAATTGACTTTTCCCGTTCAAAATATATAATAGTAAGTGAAAGGAGACGTTTATGGAAAAGGAAGAAATCAAAGAAAAAGAAGAAAAGGAGGAAGTTAAGGAAGAAAAGAAAAATTCTAAAAAAGGAAGAAAAGAAATCAAACCACTAGTAACATGTAGAATTCTATTTATTTCTGCTTTAGATAAAATCTTTTTTGTAATAATTGCTCTATCATTTGCATCAGCAACTTATTATAACTTTGCTGGTAATTTTAGTAGCATAGGATATGGGTATTGGGCAAGAGTATTTAGTGAACTTGGTATATTGATAGGTACAGCTATATATTACTTATTAATGAACTGGATTTATAAATGTGCTGCTAAAACTATGCTTTGTATCACAGAAAAAGAAATATATATTGAAAAATATATTCCATTTAAAAGAACTGAAAAAAGTATTCCATTAGAAAAAATAACATCAGTTACTACAATCAATCTATTTTGGATTTTTAGAACACTAATTATTTTCCAATATCATCAAATACCAACAATTTTCTTCACTTGGAATAACCAATTATTAAAAGATAAATTTGATGAATTAGTTAACAAGAGAACTGAAGATGTTGAAAATGAATTTGATGATAAGAATATTCTTACTTTCTTAAAACCTGGTTTCTTAAAAAAATTCTTTATAGGATTAGGATGTCTAATTGTTTTATTAGGTGTAATTAGATTCTTTGGATTTATTTTTAGCCCAGCTAAAAGAGTTCCTGGAACTTATAAAAATGGTGAAAGTTCTATTGTATTAAATAAAGATGGTACTTGTGATATAACTCCTATTAAAGAAACCACTTCTTGTAGTTGGGTACTTTCTGATGATGAAACAACTGTTTATGTTTCATATGAATATGAATATACATGGTTTGGTTCTAAATATGAATCATCATCCAGTGCAACATTCGATTATGAGAAGAATAAGATTACTTATAACGGAACAGAATATGTTAAATAAAAAAAGCGATTTAATCGCTTTTTTATTTTGTAATAATATAAGTTACGTCACCATCACCAAGAATGCTTCTTAGTTCTTCTTCTGAAATATCTATTTTTCCTATCTTAGTATAGTTCCAAGTATTAGTTCCATAAAATAAAACTATTTCATCCCCATTATATAAAACTACATCTCCAGTAGAAGTAACAGTATACTTATCAGATCTTGGTAATTTAAATCCTAACTCACCTACTTTTTCAAAACCACCATATTCTTTTGCTTCTATAGTAATATTTCCTTCTTCTAATTTTTTAATTAATTCACTTGTGGTTTTATTATTTTCTATTTTAACAACTAATTCTTTTTCACCAACTATTATTTTAAAATTATCTGCCACTTTAGGTTCCTCCACTATTTCTTCTTGTTCTTTTTCTTTATTAAAAAATATAAAATATATTCCAATTACTAAAGCAATTATTACTATAATTACTATTGGAATTATTATTCCTTTTTTCATATTATCACCATTTAAATTATAAAATATTGTAATACTTATTACAATTATTTTTTTTTATAAAGAAAAAGCAATTATTTAAATAATTGCTATTATTTTTCTTGTTTTAAAGTTTTACCTTTATTAAATTCTTCTTGTAATAATAAATGATATTCTCTAATAAACTTTTTAACTCTTTCTATATATTTCTTTTCTTCTTCACTTAAATCTCTAAAAATAACTGGTTTCATATCAATAGATATTATACTCTTTGCTTCATTCATCCAAAGCATAAATTGATTTAATTGTTTTTCATTTTCTATATCTAATCCTAGATTATTCATAAGTGTATGAACGAAGTTATTAAGATCAAATAAACAACAATATAAATCAAACAAATATTGTGCTATTTCTTTTGGAGTAGCAATTTCACTAATATAATCTTTAATTCTTTTGACTTCTGCTTTATCACCACTTTTTAATGCATCAATTATATTATAGTATAAATTATATCCATAATTATCATGATAATCTTTAATATCTAAATTTCCATCATTAACATACCTAAATAATTCTATTGTATCAGCAAAATAAGTAAAAATTGTATCAGCTATTTCTACTTCATCAATAGTTTGTGGATTTTGAATCACATCAATATTTGGATTTAATTGGTTTTGTTCTATTATAAGAGAAAAAACTTCAGCATTTTCATCTGTTTTTCTTCTATATTCTTTTACTCTAGTTACAAAATCTCTCATATAACCTCCTTTACATTTTTATTTTATCATTTAAAAAATTATTATGTCAATAAACATAAAAAAGCACTAAATTAGTGCTTATTTTAATTTTCTAGTTAGTTCACTATCAGTTTCAGGAATTATTATACTACCCTTATCATCTAATGTTACTGCATTTCTATATTCACCTAAAAAATATCCGTATGCTTCACAATTAGATTTTATTAATGTTGCTTTGCTTTCTCTAATTAAAAAGCTTTTAATTTTTCTAATATGATTTAATCTGTCTTTAGAAGCAATTCTTTCTGCAATATATTCCCTATCAACAGCACCATATTCTGCATTAATATAATCCCTAAGATCCATAGTTTTAGCTTTCATATCACACCTCTATAAAAAGTTTATTTATATCTATAATATACTATAATTTTCTTCTAAGGGAATTTTGTTTTGCAGTATTTCTGTCGTTATAAATTTGTTCATAACGTAATAATTCTTCTTTAGTTAATTGGTCTGGTATTTCTGCTAGTGGAAAACAATAACGTAAATCAAATGTTTCATAAGCATTAACAAATATTGGCTTTTCATATACATCTGTTAATGTTTCAGGATAACACATTAACACTTCATCAGTTGCAAGACATCTTAGTACAAACATACCTGTTTCCTTATCTTTTTCTTTTACAAATACTCTATATTTATTTTCTAATTCACTAGATCTTCTTCCGTCATATTGCCAAATTTTACCAATCCAAACATTTTTAGTTAATATCATAATATCCTCCTTTAGCGGAGAATTATTATAGCACTTTTAATTAAAATTGCAATATTAATCACCAAAAATGATATAATAGCTTTAAGAAGTGATTAAAATGAATAAATGGTCTTTTGGAATAGATAATGATAAATTAATAAAGTTAGTATTAGATGGTAAAAAACGAGCAACAACTAGTAATTACGATGAAAATGAATTGCCAGTAATTGGACAACAATCAATAATAGTATTTGATAATGGTAAGGACGCTTGTATAGTACAAACACAAGACTATAAAATATTAAAATTTAAAGAAATAGATAGCAGTCTTTCCGATTTAGAAGGCGAAGGAGATTTTGATTCATGGAAAGAAAATCATTTGAATTTTTTTAAAATGTATGATGATAATTTTAATGAAGATACTATTGTTGTATTTGAAACTTTTAAATTAATAAAAGATTTAACAAAAAACACTAACAATTAAGTTAGTGTTTTAATTTTCTAAGTGGCACGCTCTTTATAAACGTTTACGAAAAAATAGGGATAAAACCTGATTACATTTTCATTATAGCATCTTTGTAAAAATAATCCAAGATGTGTAGGATAAATAATAAAAATTTGTTATAATAATATTTAAATAATAACAGTATCTTTTCTTTTTTAAGATGGATACTGTTTTCTTGTGGGAGGATTTAAGATTTATGGAAAAAATAGAATTTATAAATAAAGAATCAAAAGAAAAAATTATATTACCATTGGATAAAAAAATGATTTTTATATATGGAAAAAATGGTTCAGGAAAAACTACCTTGTCTCGAAGTATAAAAAGTGATAATTGTTATGTTTTTAATGAAGATTTTATATATAAAAACGTTTATGTTATTGAAAATGACGGAGCTAAAGTGGATCAAGTAACAAAAAATAACTTTTCAGAATTATTAATTGGTGAAGAAGAAATAGTATTAAAAAAAGAAATTTTAAAATTAGAAGAATTTAGTAAGAAAAAAAATCAAGAGTATAAAGATAAAAATAATATAATTAATAGTTTATTACTTAAAAATAGTCTTTTAGAAGAAGATAATATTTTAAAGAATATGATTGATAAAAATTTTAAATACAATTTAGAATTATCCGATGAAGAACAATTAAATAGTTATAATTACACTTCAACCATTACACCAAAAATAAAAAATGATGAACAATTACAGTTGAAGTTAAAACAACTAAGTAAACAAGAAAACTTAATCGATTTAAACAATAAAATAGATGGAAATCCATTATTAAAAGCATATTTATATTCCAATGATAAAATTATAGAATCACTTAATCAAGAAATATCAGTTATAAAATCATATGACGCAGCTATTTGCGAATTAGAAAAAATAGCAAAAGAAAAGAATGTTTCTAATAAACATTTTGATATAATACAAAAATGTTTATTGATACAAGACGAAACTGGAAGTAGTAAATGCTTTTTATGTGGAACGGAGAATAAATTAGAAGAAATAAAAGAATGGAATAAAATAATAAATGATAGAACAATAAAAGAAAGAGATGAATTGAAAAAGAAATTAACTCAATCCTTAGAATTAGCTAAAACAATAATTACATCAAAAAAAGTATATGAAACAGTTGCTCCAAAAACAATAAAACATATAGAAACATATTCTAAAAAAATAGAACTAATAATTAATTCTATTGACGAAAAAAAATATAATCAATTAGAAATTGATAAAATTGAATTAGATTCAATGGTTATGGAAACAAAAGAGATTAAAGAAGATATTAGAAACTATTTATTAAAACCATTTGAAAAAGAGATTGTTTTCTATAATTCACTTATGGATTTATTAGCTAAAACAATTAAAACAAAAAAAGAAAGCCTAGACAAATTATTAACTAAAAACTCTAAAGATAATGAGAAATCAATTAATTCTATCTTAATTGAATTAGGGCTAAATAAAGAAATGTCAATTTCAGTTGATAGATATGGTGGGAGTCCAAAATATAAAATTGAATTGAAAAATGGTGGTTTAAATACTTTAAGTGACGGACAGAAGCATAAATTAGCTCTTGCAATTTTCTTAAATTATTTAAAAAGCAAAGATTTGAAAAACAGTATAGTGCTATTTGATGATCCTGTGGTTTCGTTAGATGAATCCGGGTATCATTTATTTAAAAAATATGTAATCAACAATGTTATGAAACAAAAACTTGAAGATTCTCCAATATTAATTATTTTAACTCATAATTTTAATTATTTATATGTTCAAATAAGTAATGTTATATCTAATGAAGAATTAAAAGCTAATTCAATTGTATACAAATTGAGTTCATTAAATATTCAAACATTAGACTTTCACTATTTTGAATTAGATGATATAGCACTTTTTAAAGAATGTTTAAAAAAAATGAAATATCAATTTCAGTTAAATGATTTATCAATTATTTATCTAAAGTTATTTAGAGTATTTTTAGATTTATCATTAAGAATAAAAGGAATACCTGATACTTTAGAAATACACGAAGAAATTGCTAAAATGAATTTAGAGTCATCATTAGAAGAAAAAATAAAAGATATTCATAAAAAACTTTGTAGTATATCTAAGAAACGAAATTGTAATTACGAAAAATCCAAAGAAGGATTAAAACTATTAAAAGAAGCAATTGATATATTAGGATATAACTATATAACAGATGAAGATATTAAAAAGTGCGAATCATTAGAAGAAAAAGAAATATTTTATGAAAATGATATATTCTTTATTTTAAACGAAATAATCAATGTCTTATTAGATAAAAAAGAAGAAAACTATTCTCATTATTTAAATCACCCTAGAATATCCTTTACGCAAAATATATTGTCTACTTCAATGAATCAATAGTATGGTATAATTATATTAGTATGGAGGTGTAATATGGCATTTAAATCTTATAGTTGGTCAATTGGAACTACTAGTTTTAGAGTAAGTCAATTGAATTATAAAATAGAACGTCAGTTACAATTATTAAAACAATTTTGGCTAGAAAATCCTAATGTCAGTTGGAAAAATAATAATGAGTTACAAGCAAAATACTATTATTTCATGAAAAATAATGGATTCTTAATTGGTGAAGCTAGTAGACCAGATAAAGATGCAAGAGAAAAAACTTCAGGATTAGTTGATATTGGAGTTTTAACACAAGATAGAAAACTAACAGAAGTTGGTAGTAAAATTGAAAACTTATTAGGAAAAGAAAGATCTAAAGATAATATATTTTATATTGACGAAGATAGTTATTACTACTTGTTACAATTTTTGAAATTGCAAATTAATAATGACGGATTAAAAATAAAACCATTTATTGCTTTAATCTATATGCTAGAAAAACTAGATTATTTAACTTATGATGAATTCACATATTTATTACCATTATGTAAAAACAAATATGATGTTATAAAAATGGTAAATGATATTAAGTATAATCGTCAAGGATTAGATTTAGATACGATTATTACAACCAGAATTTATGAAATGGATAATTATATTAGGGTATTTGAAGAATTTAGAAAAGATTATCCAGTAACTGAAGAAACATTTGAAATGATTGGAATGAATAGAAAAAGTGCTAGTTACGAACATGCATATTTACCAGTATATAATGAATTAGTTAATTTAGTATTCCATTTAAGACACAATACATTTGAGGAAAGAATTGAATCATATAATAAGTTGTATGGATATTGTAGAAACATTTCAGGAAATGCTAAATCACATTGGTTATCATATTTATTTATGAATTACACTCCTAGAAACTTTGATGAAAAATTTGATAAAGGATTTAGAAAACTTGAAATATCTGAAGTTAAAAATATAATTGACTTTAAAAGAGTTTTCTTTGAAAGAGAACATATCATTAAATGGAAAGTAAATCTAAAAGAATATTTTGATTTAAATAAGAGATATTTTTCATTAACTGATATTGTTAAATTTGGTGAAGAAAAAATAGAATTAGATTTATTACCAAAATATTATTTCAAGGAAATCATTGATGATTTATTAAATGAAAATCTATTAGAAGATGATGATTATTTAAGTTTATTTCATTCAATTGTACCTATAGAGAAAATATCAGATAAATATAGAACTGATATATCTGAACTTGTTAATGAAATTAATAAAGAATTACATACAGATTTAACAATAGACAATATTAATACATATTTAGAAGATGAAAAAATTAAACAATTTAATAAATTAATTGATGAAAGATTTAAGGATAGCGACTTATTATCATTAATTGATTTGATTAAAGATAGAAGAGATTCAGAAGTGTGTAGTTATGTATCTGATAATGCCGATGTTCCAACAATATTTGAATATATACTTGGTATAGCTTGGTATAGAATAAGTAATAAAGAAGGAAATATACTTAAGTTTATGAATCTTAGTTTAGACGCTGATTTATTGCCAAAGACACATGCTGGTGGTGGTATGGCAGATATAGTTTACGAATACAAAGAAAATAACTATCCAAGACATAATTTATTAATTGAAGCAACAATATCAGAATCAACTGGTCAAAGAAGAATGGAATTAGAATCTGTACCTAGGCATTTAGCAAATGATATTATTACTACAAATAATTCAAATGATTATGCGTTATTTGTTGCCACGAATTTAGAGGAAAGTGTTATACTTTCAATGAGAGGCAATAAAACCACATATTATCCTAAAGGTAATAATGAGTATATTAATGGATTAAAGATAATACCTATTGATACAGATATATTGAAAAAATTTATAACAGAACATAAAAAGTATTCTGACATATATAGCTTATTTGATAATGCTTATAAGTCACAACTACCAGATCCAGAATGGTTCGAAAAAGAAATTTTACAAAAAATATAAAAGAAGTTGTAGCACACTTCTTTTTTTATGGTATAATTAAATAGTAGTACGATGCCGAAAATGGAAATAAGGAGGATTAATATGAAATTAATTAGTATAAATAATAGACGTTATATAGGAAGTAAAGCAAGAATGTTAGATTACATTAATGATGTTATGAAAAAAGAAAAAATTACATTTTCATCCTTCTTTGATCTATTTGGAGGAACTGGTATTGTTGGAGATTATTTTAATGATTCAAAAACTAAAATATATGTTAATGACTTGTTAAAATCCAACTACTTGTCATATTTAGCATGGTTTGGAAATGATAAAATTGATAAAAAGAAGTTAGAAAAATATATTGAAAGATATAATTCTATAAAAAATGTAAAAGATAACTATTTTTCAATAAACTTTAGTGATACATACTTTAGTAAAGAAAATTGTAAAAAAATTGGATATATAAGAGAAGATATTGAAAATAACTATTTAGAAAATAAAATAAATACTAGAGAACGTGCTATTTTAATTACTTCATTATTATATGCTATGGATAAAATTGCTAATACAGTTGGTCATTATGATGCATATAGAAAAAATGGTGAATTAGATAAAAAATTAGAACTATGCATGTTAAATTTAAAATCAACTACAAATAATAAAAATAATAAAGTATTCAATGAAGATTCTAATGAACTTGTTAAAAATATTAAAGCTGATGTAGTCTATATAGATCCGCCATATAATTCAAGACAATATTCAGATGCATATCATTTATTAGAAAATGTAGCAACATGGGAAAAACAAGAAGTATTTGGAGTTGCTAAAAAAATGAAACGAAATGGGATAAAAAGTAAATATTGTTCTGTTTCTGCTCCATTAGCATTTAAAGATCTTATTGAAAATATAAATGCAAAATATATTATTGTTTCATATAACAACATGGGAACTAAAGGTGCAGGAAGATCTCAAGCAAAAATTAGTGATGAAGACATAATGAGTGCTTTATCTGCAAAAGGAAAAGTTAAAGTTTATGAAACTGACTTTAATCAATTTAATACTGGTAAAACACATATTGATAACCATAAAGAAAGATTATTTGTTTGCAAAGTAGGAAAAACAACAAAAGTAAAAGAAAAAGCAACTACTGAAAATATTACTGACAAAGTAAAATCACCGCTAAACTATACTGGTGGAAAATATAAATTGCTTAACCAAATAATACCAATATTTCCAGATAATTTAGATTTATTTGTAGATTTATTCTCTGGTGGTGGTAATGTAGGCGTTAATGTTAATGCTAAAAGAATAATATGTGTCGATAAGCAAAAAGAAATAATAAGAGTAATGGACTTATTCAAAAAGTATGAAGATGGATACATAATTGATAAACTTGAAAAAATAATTGATAAATATAACCTAAGTAATTCATTATTAAATGGTTATGAATTATATAACTGCACGAGCGATAAAGGACTTGGTCAATACAATAAATCAAGATACATAGAATTAAGAAATGATTATAATAAAGAAAAGGAAGATTCAGTAGAAAAGGATTTCTTATTTCTTACACTTGTTATATATGGTTTTAATAACCAAATAAGATTTAACTCAAATGGTGAATTTAATATGCCAGTTGGAAAAAGAGATTTCAATAATTCAATAAGAAAAAATTTAAAATCATTTATTACTAAACTTAAAACTAAAAATATTGAATTTATTAATTCTGACTTTAGAGAATTTGCCATAGAAACAACTGATAATACATTAGTGTATTGTGATCCACCTTACTTCTTAGGTACAGCTAGTTATAATGAAAATGGTGGTTGGACAGATAAAGACGAAATAGATTTATTAAACTATTTAGCAATATTAGATAAAAGTGGAGTTAAGTTTGCTTTATCAAATGTTATAGAACATAAAGGTGAAAAGAATACAATTCTAGAAGCTTGGATTAATGAACATAATTACAACGTACATATAATAGATTCAAATTATAATAATTCAAATTATCATAAACAAGAAGGTAATATTTTAAAAACTATCGAAGTTCTTGTAACTAATTACTAATAATGACAGTTCAAAATGAACTGTCTTTTTTTATCCATAATTATGGTCTGTTATGGTCTATTTTGAACCACAAATATCGTATTTTTTGTATACAAAAAAACAAGAGCATAAGAGATTGTACCCAAAAAGCATTAAAACCTAGATAAATACTAGGTTTATAATGGGTACAAACTTATTTTACACTTGCAAAATTGAGCCATAATTATGGTTCTTTTTTTATAAAAATCCTTTATTTTCGTAGGTTTTATATGGTTTGAATTATGGTTCTATTTGTGGATTCGTTTTTTAAGCAATTCTTCTTACTTTATTTATTAGGATCCACACAAGGAAATGATTTAATTGATGTTGTTACTATTCCTAACTTAAATTTATTGAATACATTTTCAGGATTATCTATATCTTTAATAATAGGAATTAGTCTAAATAATCTTTCATCTTTATTAATGTTGAAAATAATTTCATCAGGTAAATCTTCTATTGAATGATTAAATGTTGGATGAATATAAAAGTTAGTTGCATGATATTTATTTAATTCATTTAAATAATCTTTTATTTGAGATTCTTTTAACGGACAACCAATATTAACTCTAACAGGTTTATCATTTGAAATTAGATAAATTGGAATTTCACTTGCACCTATTTCAGATAACTTATTTACTTTTTCTTTAAATATAGATTTTAATTTTAAATCAACTATTCTAATTCCATGTTTACAATTTTTATCTTTTTTAAAAGTCATAGATTCAATATATCTAGAAATGAACTCTTGTTTTTCTTCTTTAGTTTTCATATCCCATTGAGCTAAGAAAAATTTATTATCATATCTAGTATTTAAGAATATTCTATTTATATCTCTTTTAACCATTACTTTTTCAGGGCTAAAATTATTTCTACTATTTAAATCTTTTTCATTTTCTAATTGTTTAGTTAAAGTATCTAATTTTTGATTAATAAGTTTTAAATCTTCTTTAAAATCATCTAGTTCAACTACTTCAGACATATATGCTTTTTTAATTCTATCTTTCTGTTTAGCTAATCTAATTATTTCTTTTTCTATATCAGATTTATCAACATGCATCTCTTTATCAGCAAATAATGGTAAGAATAAATCATTATACTCATTATCAAATTGTATTAGTTCAGCAACTAAAGTTCTAAATGCTTCTTCAATGTATGTTTCTCTTATATTTTCATGACACTTTTCACAATTATAATAAACATACTTTTTCTTCTTTCCACCAGCACCTTTGCATTTCATTATTCTTCCACAATGAGGACATTTGATTTTTTGAAAGAAAGTATAAACTCTATCTCTAGTATATGTTCTTTGATTAATAACTTTTTGTGCTTGACATTCTTCCCAAATATATCTTGGAATAATTGGTTCAACAACATTCATATATATAATAGGTTCAAGTCCTTCTTTTTTGCCAATAGATTTATATTGTTCCCAGTCTCCCATATATATTTTATTATTAATAATCTTTTCAATATAACAATCTCTCCATTTTTTATTTAAGATATTTTCATTATTAAATATAGTAGCTATTTGTAGATAAGTTTTACCTTGTAAATATAAATCAAATACTCTTTTAATAATTGGAGCAGTAGCTGGATCAATGATAGTTCTTCTAGTGCTATCATTTTTATATCCTAAAGGTTTAACTCCAGGTAAATGACCAGACTTAATAGCACCAACCATTCCAAACTTAGTCCTTTCTGATACAATTTCAATTTCTAATTGTGATAAGACAGTTAACATTCTTACAAAGAATCTACCATTAGCAGTAGAAGTATTAACATCATCTCTATCACATACTAAATAAGTATTATGTTTTTCAAGTTGAGTTATTAGTTCTTCTAAGTCTCTAACTGAACGAGTAACTCTATCAAGTTTATATGCAACAATATAATTGATTCTTCCATCTCTCATATCTTGTAACATTTCTTGAAACTTAGGTCTATGTTCCATATCTTTGGCAGATATACCAGCATCACAATAAACCTTATAGATTTCATAACCTTTATAATCACATAGTTGTCTTAGTTTTTCTTCTTGTTCTCCCAAACTAAAACCTTCACGAGCTTGATCTTCAGTTGAAACACGAATATAGATTCCTGCTATTTTTCTTTCTTCCACATTAAACCTCCCTTATCTAATACCTTATTAATATCCTCATCTAATTTCTTTATTAATAATTCATATTCTCCTTTAGTTAATAATCCTTCTTCAAGAAACTGTTTAAATAATACTTTTACATAATTTAAACTAAATATTTCTTGGATTGTTTCAAATTCTTTTTGAGTTGCTATTTTCATAATTTCCTTTCGTATTAACGAAAAAAAGAGGAGTCAACAGTATCTAGTAAAGTCTAAATACTACTGACTCCTCATTATAATCAATATTATAAATTTCAAATTTGCAATCAATCATAGATGTACCTCCAATCTTAGAGAATACCTCTTCCATTGGTTATTTATAATATCACGATTATATTAAAAGTCAAGTAGCTTAGCCTTTTTAAACATAGTTTCAAGTTCTGAAAACTCATGTTTATCATTTAAAGAATTAATATAGAAACAATCAATGCCATTGAAGAATAAAAACTTAATATCATTAATAATAACTTTGTGAGGATCTACATAAGCAATATTAGTGGGTTCTAGCTTAATTAAAGCACCTTTCTCGAGAGTAATAGATGTGGAAGTGTATTTACTTGCCCAATTTATTTTCTTTCTTAAATCAGGACTTAATTCAAGTTTTTCTTTAACGACATTTAACATATCTATCACAACCTTTCCTACAACAAAAAAACTTGATTTTTCAA
>OCVV012883195.1_pt1 | contig 55896 bp, 55 predicted proteins | sample 1539721 | NCBI WGS metagenome assembly OCVV01 (sample SAMN02144230, study PRJEB22623) | gut metagenome | biome: sheep rumen | host: Ovis aries | place: New Zealand
GGAATAAATGCATATTGCGTTACGGGTGATACAATAAGAGATGTACTAGTGAAAGAAAACATTATAGAAATTAAAGATAAATGATACGAAGCAAGATAAATTACAATTTATAAGGATGTGCAGAAGGTTATGATGTTGTGATTAAAAACAAAAATGTTTTGCAGTCATTTTTCAAACTTTTTATTAATCACCATATGCCATTCCACCAACAATCAAGCCTGTAGATGGGTCAATGTATATTTTAATTCCACATCCCATTTCATTCTCTCTAGATACAACATAAGCTTTCATTTTAAGTTCAGGATAGTTAGTATCACCTTCACGATATTTTCTAGTAAAATAATTGTTAGGAATAATTTCTTCTAATTTAATTTCTTCTGTTTCTTTGTTAGAAGCTCCTTCGCCTGCTATCCTTTTTGCGCTTTCTTCAAAACCTTTTTCAGCAATTTCAGAAATTTGTTTGTTAGTTAAATTTTTACTTTTATCACTTGATTTATATGTTTCAAAATCAGTTACGAAATATTTTGTATCTAAATTATCTATTGCTAAATCATATTCTTTCCACCAATCTTCACTTATGCTTGGAGCATTAACTATTTCTTCAGTAGTTTGAGTGTTTTCAGCAATGTTAGAAGTAGTACTTTCTTGAAATGTATCAGTTGAAATACTATCTTCTGATTTTATACCACGCATTTCATTATATACTTTTTTAAATCCATAAAACATTTCTTCGTGAAAATCTTTAGTTACTTTTGCCGTACATATATAAGTACTTTCATCTTTTGACTCTCTCTGTAATCCATAAGTTAATGTTTCTAAATCTTCTCCTGTTCCATATGTCAAATTATTTTTTTCATAGTCATCTTTTGATATAATAAATTTCAATTCATAATAATTATAGTATTCAGATCCAAATGGATTTGTAAAATGCAAAGAAATTGGATTAAAAGTCTGACTTTCTTTAATGCCAAGAGTATCCATAAGTTCTAGTTTCATATCTTCAGTAAAAGTGTAATTATCTAATTTACTACCTTCATATAAAAGCCATATATACCATAATAATATTATTATAATTGGAACTATTATTATAGTTAGTAATAGACCTTTTAATATTTTAATATTATCATTCATAAGCTAAACCTCTATTTATTATTTCACATCATTATTAAATCACTTTTTTGTAGGATGGTCAACTTAATAGGAATACGTTATTTTAAATCAAAATAGTTTTGCAGTACTTTTGCAGTACTTTTTCATTTTGGGTAAAAAAAGGCATGAAAAAAAGCTTGATTTCTCAAGCTTTTTTTCTGCTGTTCTAACATAGCACTAAATGGTCGAGGTGACAGGGATCGAACCTGCGACCTCATGGTCCCAAACCACGCGCGCTACCAACTGCGCTACACCTCGATGTAGCTACGCTAGTAACAGTTTGTCCGTACTCATTGCACGAACAACATATAATATAACATAGTATTTAACCTTTTGCAAGCATTTTTATTAATTTTTTATTATGAATGATATTAAAAGATTGTAATTTGGTCGATAAATATAAAAATGGAGTGTCTAGTAATGCTATCACTATTTCAACTATTGATCCAACACTTGCTATTGAAATTATTGTGATGAAATCATAGACTCCAACAAATGCAAAAAATGTGAATAAATAGTTTTCTGCACAGTTTGATATTATTGTAGATACGTTATTTCTAAGCCAAAGCTTGTTTGGAAATTTTTTCTTTATTCTTTCATAAATGTAGATATCAAATAGATTGCTCGCTATAAACATTGTAAGACTTGAAATTCCTATTCTTAAGTTTAATGAAAACAATTCTTTCATATTGTCATTCATCATATCTATAGAACTTGGTGTATATAGTAATGCAAATTGAATAATAACAATAAAAATCAATTGTGAAACTGCTGCAAGTATTACTGCTCTTCTACCATCCTTTTTACTATACTTTTCGCAAAGAATGTCCGTCGCCAAAAAATTTGATGCAAACATAATGCTTCCCATACATGTCACATACCCCATTAGTTCAATACTTTTGCAAACAAGTATATTTGCAATAATTGTAGATATGCTCACATATACAAGAAGCCCTTCTTTTTTGAAGAATTTCTCAACCAAAACAACAATGCTAAAAACAACAATAATGTTAAAAAATCCTAATAAAATATTCATTTTTCTCTCCTTCACTTTTTTATACTAGGTGGCATAGGTTAACTAGTTTTTATTTACCAAATAAAATTAGATTTTAACTTTTCACCATTATCGACGAAAATATCTTCTCCTGTCATACTTTTATTTATAACACTAACAAAATACACAAACTCAGCTATTTCTTCTGGTTCAGCCCATTTATTTAGCAATGATTCATCAAGTACCTTTTGATATAAATTTTTATCATCGATAATATGTGCATTTAATTCGGTATTAACTCCTCCTGGCGAAATAGAATTTGCAGTTGCTCCATACTTAGCAACTCTAAGAGCAACATTTTTCATATATGCAAGTAATCCGCCTTTTGATGCCGCATATGCAGGAAATTCCGAACCAGTTGTAGCACTACTTGAAGCTAAAAATACAATACTTTTTATTTTGTCATGTATGTATTTTTCAGTAACATTCATTGTACCTTTTAAGTTTACGTCTATATCGATAGACGTATTTTTTATGTCATAACCCTCATGTTGAATTCCCGCAACGTTGACGATTATATCAAATGGGCCGATGTTTGGCAAGTCATCACAAATACTTTGTTTGTAAAAAGTAAAATTGGGATTTTCAATATTTGCATCTTTAACGTCAAATCCAACAACCTCAAAATTATTACTTAAGAACTTCTCGCATACTGCTCTGCCAATACCTCCACTGGCTCCTGTAACTAAAACTCTCATCTCACTCCCTCTTCATCTCCTTGCCCTTCTGACATTTGTTTTTTACCTTTACCATTTTTCCATAGTTCATCTAGTTCTATAAATTTTAATTGAATGCCATTTCTCTCTAATCTTTTTTTGAAAACTGCCTCTTCGGCTCTATCCATTATTGCCTCTGGATAATGTGCATCTATTCCCACTACAGCTTTACAGCCTTTACTTGCTGCAACTTTCCAAAAATCTAATACTGGGTAATCATACTCATATTCATAGTTTTGGTTTAAATGATTTTTTTTCATTCCCGCCTTGGTTGATGCCACAGCTCCCATATTTACCTCAAGTGGAATATCATATTCAATTGCTGCTTGACAAATCATTTCAGTGGCTTTTGCTACGTTTTCGTCATATTCCTCTCTTTCACTTTTGGGAATGTCAAATCGATGTTCCATAAAAATATCCGGGTGCGCTACGTATAGGAATCTTTTACTCTTTATTCCTTCTACAACTGCATAGGCATAATCCATAGGATAACTTGCCGATTTAGGGTCTGACATCGTATATGGTATCAAAAATTTCCCATCCTTTGCTCTTTTTATAGCAAAGTGTTGACCTAAAATTTGATAATCTAATTGCTCTTCTACTTTTTTTCTTTTTGGATATATTTGAGAAAGCCTTTCGACTTCATCTCCTAAGTACTCTGTCTCGATACCAATTTTTATATCTATTTTATCTTTATATTTTTCTCTCAATTTCTGTAATTTAGGTATATACACATTTTCAAATTGCTTCGTTGTCATTTGTGCCTTAGGATTCTCTTTGCTAAATGGGGTTGGCGTATGATCAGAAAAACCCATTGCTTGCATTCCAGCCTTCATTGATGCAATAATATAATCTTCCATCTCGCCTACAGCATGTCCACATAATGCTGTATGTGTATGATAATTAAAATCTTGTAATGGTAACTCTTTTTTTCTATCTTCAAGAACTTCTTGCTCGATTGCAATGCTATCTTTATCAAATGGAAGTTTTTTCTCTTCACAATTTCCATCCAATATTACTGATGCTTGTACATTTTTTCCTATAATTCTATTTAAAAATGACATTTCATCACTTTGAGACCATACAGTTACACTAGAAATTCTTCCTTCATCTACAAACTGCATTATTTTTCTTAAAATTCCATTTTGTACAAATGTATCTCTAGTTTGCTTTGAATTATTTGTACTTTTACAAATATCTAATTCAGTTATTTCCATAGGGAGTCCAATTTCCCTATCAACATCATCTAATGTCTTTGTTAGTTCCTCTATATCTACATCAGCTGACAAATGTGCTTCTAATCCGATTATATCTATAAGCCCTTTTTCTTCTTTTCCAAGAATACCACTTTCTCGATATTCTTGTTCTTTTTTCTTAATCTGTTTTATAATTTTAATAATTTCTTTTCTTTTTTCTGGTGTAACCCAATTCATATCATTATATGTAAAAGTTACATTTGGCATTGTTTTTCGTGCAACTAGTGCAAATTCACACAAATCGTCAAGGCTTAAATATTTAAACCATCCCTTTTCTCTCATATGATAAACTCTAGGCTTTTGCTCGTAAGTATCTTCATCAAATCCTGGCTCTTTCATGTCTGGATCGCAAATCAGTTCATTAAAGAGGTCAACGCTATCAATTTTATCTCCATATCTTTTTCCCAATGCTTTAACATATGAAAACAAACATTCTTTTATTTTAGCTCTTTTTTGTTCTTCAGTTATTTCACCTTTAGATACTTTAATATCTAGAGAACTTTCTAAGTCTTTTGGAAAATCTTGATAAAAAAGCAATGTATTGACCTTTACTTTCAACCCATGTTTTTCACAAAATGCTACCATTTTATCCATCTTTTGGGGTGTATATGTTGTACCATCTAATGCAACATATCCACTATATTTTCCGACATTATCTAAAGTCACTCTATCATATGTGTTACCATCCTTAAACATATGATCATATAGTGTTCTAACTTTTTGAGGAGTAAGCTCTAGTATGCCTTCTTTGGCAAATGTTTCTTTTTCTGCAATTAATTTAAATATCTTTTTATGGATATCTCTGCTCAAGCCTCTATCACTAAGTTTATCTCCCATTTTCTTTGCATCACAAGCCTCTAGTGTTGGCAATGAGTCTATATATATCCTTTCAACCGCTCTTTTCTCATAATTAGTAAGTCCTGGTATTTGGCCTAATGCTTCATTTAACATATATTTAAATAATTCTATTCTGCCTTTAGCTCTCAATTCATTTATTTTTTTTTCTCTTTCTTTTAGGCTACTAATATAAGCAACTATCTTTTTATCTTTTGCACTTTCTGATATATCCTCATCCAATATTGAAAGTAAATCGGTAAGCTGTGAATTAAGAGTAATGCCTTTTGAACATGAAAGTTCTCTGATGAACGCTCTGGGTTTTTGGCTTTCATCAGCTTTAAGGGATTTTATGGTATTGCTAATACCAGCGATTTCTTCTTCAATTTCTTCATTTGAATAATTTAATGGCATTATATTCTTCCTTTTCTTAATTATCTAAATAACCGATATATGGTATATTTCTTCCCCTACCATCTACATCAAATCCATATCCTACTACAAATTTATTTGGAATAGTAAATCCTACATAATCTATATCTACGTTAAATTTTCTTCTTTCCGGTTTATCTAAAAGCACTGCAATTTTTAAAGAATTCGGTTCTTTCTTCAAAAGATGTTCTTTTATCACTTGCAAAGTTCTACCGCTATCTATTATATCTTCTACGATTATTACATCTTTTCCTTTTATATCAACGTCAATATCTTTCTTTAATTCTACATTTTCTGTGCTCTCAGTTCCAACATAGCTTGATGCTTGCAATGTATCTAATATCGCATCTGTCTTCATTTTCTTGAATAAATCTATTGTAAAAAACATTGCACCATTTAATATGCTAACAATTACAACATCTGCACAACTTGAATAATCATTATCCAATTGCTCTGCTAATTCCTTAATTCTTTTTTGAACTTCATCTTCAGTAAATAGTACTTTTAAATTATCAAACATATTATTTTTCGTATGATAAAATCATACTCCCCCTTTTATAATTCAAATTATCTATCACCATTATAACTTTATAGTCACTTGGTTGCAAATTATTTTAATTAGTATTATTAAAAAAATTAAGCTAAAATTTGCTATTTTTTTCAATCTATTATAAAATAACAAAATAATTTAGGAGGGCAAAATGAAAAAGTCAAAAAAGATGCTAAGAAACTTAGCACTTTTCGTTATTTTAATTTTCATCACATTCTCTATAGTGTTTAAAAATGAAGACTTATCTAAAGTGTGGGAAATAGTTTTAGCTTCTAATAAAAAGTATTTTCTTGCTGGCGTTATAGCAATGTTTTTATATTTTTTCTTTGAAGCTATCAATATAGATTCTGTCCTTAAAACATTAGGGCAAAGACTATCTATTTGGCGTGGCACCAAATACACTTTACTGGGGTTTTTCTTTAGTGCAATCACTCCAGCATCAACAGGTGGTCAACCAATGGAAATATACTATATGCATAAAGAAGGGATCTCCGTTTCTGATGGCACAGTTGCACTACTTATTGAACTTTGTTGCTATCAGATAGTCACCATTATTCTTGGCATTATTGGAGCAATTCTTCACTTTTCACTAATTAAAAATGGTCTATTATTCTTATTTTTATTAGGCACATTTTTATGTGGTTGTGCACTTTTTATAATGCTTGTTGGACTATTTTCAAAAACACTTACTAGTAAATTAATTAATTTTTCAATTAGAGTAATGAAATTTTTCAAAATAAAAAATATTGAAGAAAAAGAATTAAAAATTAGAGGCGAATTAAATAAATATCATAGTAGTTCAGAATATATCAAATCACACAAATTTTTATTTGTTAAATCTATTTTTATAGTTCTAATTCAAATGATTTGTCTATACTCAGTTACATATTTTGTATATAGAGCACTAGGATTTAACGATTATTCACTTATAGAAATCATATTAATACAATCTATGTTCCATTCGACAGTTTCTTCTATTCCACTTCCTGGTACAATTGGAATCAGTGAATTTGTATTTATGAAAATGTTTAAAAATGTTTTTTCAGAAAATGTTGTTGGAAGTGCAATGCTTCTTTCAAGAGGAATCAGTTTTTACTTTACATTTATAGTATCGGCTATATTCCTAATTGTACATTCTGTTAAAAATCATATACTATTCCCAGACGATGAAGATGTTGAAAGAATAACTCTTTTAGGAGAGTAAAAAAGAATAGAAATAAAGAGAGCTCCAAGAAATTGGAGCTCCCTTTATTTGTTAATCTACGAATTTTTTATTTTTTTATTTGAATAGATTTTAATATTATTTTTTATTTCATACAATAACAAAGATATCTCTTTTTTTTGCCATTTTCTACGGAATATAAGCTTTTTCTAAATTTTCATTTTTATTACAATATACTGTTTTTATTTTTATCTTTTGAAAAGTGCTTTTATAATTTCATTAACTGCTTTTCTTGTTAAAGTGTTTTTTGCCACGTTAGCCGTACGTTTTGCTTCTTTTTCCAATTTGTATGATAAAGAATTTTTTCTAGCTTTTTCAGCTTCTTTTTCAAGTTCTCTTTTTTGCTTTTCCTCTGCTCTTTTAATTTTTTCTGCTTCACGCTCTAATTTTTCTTGCTCTCTTTTCTCTTGTTCCGCAAGTTTTTTAGCAGCTGCTTCTTCTTTAATTCTTTCTTCTTCTTCTCTTTTGGCTGTCATCTCTGCACTTAATATTTCAAATGCAGATTCTCTATCTACAACTGTATCATATTTTCCAAACAAGCTACTTCTATTTATCATCATAAGTCTCATAGGATCGTCTAATGTTCCCATTTGACTTTGAGGTGGCAATATTGTTGCCTTCTCTACAATGTTTGGTTCTCCTCGTTCATTCAAAAATGAGATTAATGCTTCTCCAGTACCAAGTCCTAATATAGCTTCTTCTGTATCAAATTCTGGATTTGCTCTAAATGAATTTGCAACTGCTTTTATAGCTTTTTGCTCTGCTGGTGTATATGCTCTTAAAGTATGTTGAACTTTATTACCAAGTTGTGCAAGTATTTCATCTGGAACGTCAGATGGTGATTGAGAAATAAAGTACAATCCTACACCTTTTGAACGAATAAGTTTAACTACTTGTACAACTTGTGTTTGCATGTAATCTGGTAAGTCATTAAATAGTAAGTGTGCTTCATCGAAGAAAAACACCATCTTTGGTTTATCTAAATCGCCAACTTCAGGTAACGTTGCATTTATAGTAGTCAAAAGCCATAATAAGAAACATGCGTATAAATTTGGCTCCTTGAATAAATCTACACAATGTAAAATATTTATATTTCCAAGTCCATTTTCATTAAATTTTAAAAAGTCATTTATATCAATATCAGGTTCTCCAAAGAAGAAATTTCCACCTTGTTCTTCAAGCATTATTAGTTTTCTTTGAATACTTCCAACGCTTTGGCTCGCTACATTTCCATAACTAATAGTATATTCCTTGCTATTTTCTGCTACATATTGAAGCACTAATCTTAAGTCTTTTATGTCTATCAATTCATATCCATTTTCTTTAGCTATTCTAAATATAATAGCTAAAACTCCTTCTTGAGTTTCATTAAGTCCTAGCATTCTTGAAAGAATTGTTGGTCCAACCTTCTGAAGAGTTGTTCTTATTGGATGTCCTTGTTTTGCAAAAACATCCCAGAATACTACCGGAAATCCTTTGTATTCAAAATCATTAATGCCAAGTTTTGAAAGTCTTCCTTCTAAACTCTCATTTGTTTGACCTGGAAGACATGTTGCAGCAAGATCACCTTTAATATCTGCTAAAAATACTGGTACTCCCATATTTGAAAAACTTTCTGCCATAACTTTAAGTGTAATTGTTTTTCCACTTCCAGAAGCTCCTGTAATAAGTCCATGTCTGTTTGCCATCTTTGGATTGATAAAAAGCTCTTTTTCACCATCTTTTCCAATGATTAGTTTTTCATCTTTGTACATATTGCTCTCCTTACAATTAAATTTAGGTTTTTACGGATTGCCTATAACCATTTATTCTACTGACTTCAATGAGTCTATCATGTCAATTTTTTTCAAAATAAAATGAATTATGAAATTAACTATTAATGAAAAGATAAATGTACATACTGCAGAATAAACATAGCTTCTTCTTAAAATATGTCTAATAAATCTAATGCTATCTACCTCTACACTAGTAACAATCATATTTGTTAGAAAATATCCAAACACTAATCCTAATGCTATACCAATAAAAGTATAAATAATATTTTCTTTATTTATATAGTCATCTACTTCGTTATCATAGAAGCCTAATACCTTTAAAGTTGCTATTTCTCTTTGTCTTTCTCCGATGTTTATATTAGCTAAATTGTATAAAACAACAAAATCAAGTAATGCCGAAGAAACTACCAATATTACTACAACCATATCAACGGTTTTTAGCATATCTTGAACAGCATCAACTTGAACTACAATATCTTGTATTGAAGACACACCATCCATATTTAATATTTCTTCAGATATTCTTTCTTTAACTATTGTTTCTTCATTGTTTAAGCTGATTAACATCATGTTCTCTCTGTACGTTTTGATATTCTTTTCAAAATATGGTTTCGTCATGTAAATAAAATGTGTAACATAATTTTCTGATAATCCACAAACTTTAAACTTATGGTTGATATCATCACTATCGATAACCTCTATTGTGTCACCTTCATTTACACTCAAAAACTTTGCTAGTTTAACTGATAATATCACACCCTCATCCGAAAGTTCAAGTCTCTCTCCATTTTTGCTATTAATTAAGTTACACTGTTTGTAAAAATCTTCTTTATTATCTACTACAAATATACTTGCATCATAGTTTTTATTTGGGCCTATTACTCTAACACTATTTGCCATAATTTCCGAATGTGATTCAATTCTTTTTTCATTATTAGCATAATTTTTTAACTCATCCAAATTGGCAGTATTGGTAAGCGTCACAGCAAAATCATATACATATACAGCATCAGGATTAGTATATTGGGCCCCAGTTATATCTCTAATAGAATCTCTAATTCCAAATCCTGTAAGCATAAGGGCTGTGCATCCCGCTATACCTATAATTGTAATTAACCCTCTTCTTTTGTATCTAAAAATATTTCTAGCAATTACTTTTTGCGAAAAATCTAACTTTTTCCATATAATAGTAATTTTTTCTAATAATATATCTTTTCCATTTTTTGGTGCCTTTGGTCTCATAAGTGCAGCTGGAACATTTTTAAGTTCTTTATTTGCAACATATAGTGTAGCCCCTATTATACATACCAATTCCATGATTAATCCAAGCACGCCATATGTCCACCTGTTTTTAGCATAAAATTCTGGAACAGTATATAGTAATTTATACATATTCCAAACCATGCTAGGTAACAATTTGAAACCAACTATCATTCCAATGATTCCACCTAATGTGCATGATAAGAAAACATACAAAATGTATTTGCTACTAATTTGCAAATTGGTATATCCCATAGCTTTTAATGTACCAATTTCCGTTCTTTCCTCTTCTATCATTCTAGTCATAGATGTCAAACATACCAATACCGCTATTGCGTAAAAAATAATTGGGAATGTAGCAGCAATGTTTTCCATTGTTTTTATTGCATCTTTGATATTACTATATCCACTATTGGCCTTTCTTTCAGTTATATACCATTTTGCCTTTTCTATTTTACTAACATCATCTTTTGCATCATCAAGTTTTACTTGCGCGTCCCTAAGCTTTTCCTCTGCATCTTGTTTTTCAGAAATAAATTTTGCCTCATTTTTAGCAAGTTCCTTTTTTCCATCTTCAAGTTTAACTTTTCCATCAGCTATTTCTTTTTCCGCATTGGCAAATTCTCTATTTGCTTTTTCAATATTTTCATTCAATATATTTTTTTGATTATTTATTTCTGATTGGGCACTATCTAAAGCAACCCTACCATTCTTAATTTGACTTTCTGCATCCGCAACACCAGACTCAATCATTGCACGTTGTTCCATTAGTTCTTTCTTTTTATCATCTAACAATTTTATATTATTATTGATTTCTGATAGCTGTTTACTTCCTTCTTCAATTTGAATTTTTTGAGTAGAAAGTTCTGCTTTCTTCGTTAGTAATAATTGTAGATTACTTTCTACTGTAGTAAGATTATTTTTAGCTTCATCTAATTTAGCTTGCAGAACAGCTAATGTAGCTCCATCTTCTTCAGGTGTCTCGCTAATTTGGACTTCAAGTGTAGAAATTGCAGAATTTAATATTTCTTTTTGTGAACTAAGTCCATTCAAATTATTCTCGATTTCACTAAGCGCACTATTTATTTGCGTTAATCCTGCAAGTCCTGCTTCTAATTTTCTTTTACCATCATTTAATAATTTTAAATTCGAATCTATTTCTGCTAAGCCGACATTAATCTGTGCTAAAGCATCATTAACTTCAGTACTCTTTGCGTTTAATTCATTTTGACCATTTTCAAGTTCAGTTCTTTTACTCGAAATCTCATTTTCATATGAAGCAAGCTGATTTTGTGCATCTGTTAATTTTTGATTTATCTCTTCTCTTTGTGATTTAAGTTCATTCTCAGCATTTTTTAATTTTATTTCATTATTTTTGATTTCTCTTTTTGCATCATCTATTTTCTTTTGAGCATCTGATATTTTTTCATCTGCTTCCTGTTTCTTTTCATTTAATTCTTTTTGTGCATCCTCAAGCTTTTGATTTGCATTATTTACAAGTTCTTCATACCTTATTTTTTCACGTTCATTTTTTATTTTATCAATTTTTTCAAATTTTTCATGAACCGCATCGCTATATTCATCAGTAGTTGTAAGCACTTCCTCAGTGTCATTTACAAGTGAATAAATGTTAACATAATAGTCAAAATTAAATATATTTTTATTGACATAAATCAAAAAATCTACCTTGCCTTTTCCTATTGGAGCATTACCTCTTTCAAACGATATATAATCAGGAGATTCAGCAATACCAACTATTGTAAACGTCTTCTGAAGAATATTATTTTCATCATCTTTGTTTTTTTCGTCGTATTTTAATTCGATTTTTTTACCAATATATTTTTCAATTTTTTCTTTTCCTGGATAATTCACATCAAGTAAACATTCGTCATCCTTTTCAGGCTTCCTTCCGTACAATATATATGGAACATTTATATTTTCGCTATACTCTATTGCTTTACATACTTCTTCTTCTCCATCCATCTCTACAAATGAATTTATTGATTTTATCCCATATACTTCTTTTATTCCATCAATGTTCTTAACACTTTTTATATCATCATCTGTTAGTCCCAAGGTAGATACTATACTAATATCATAAAGCTTATTATTATCAGCATATCTATCAAGAGTTTCAGCCATATCTGGGCCACAAGCCTTAAGCCCAGAAAAAAATCCAACACCAAGAAAAGCCATGACAAGAATAGACAAGAATCTCCTTCTTGTCTTTAATATTTCTCTTAAGTTATTCTTTAGTATGGATTTTTTCATTTCTATATTACCATTCTATATTATCTATTGATATTGGATTTTCGTTGATTTCTATTTTTTCTGAAGTTCCATTTTTAAAATGAATGACTTTATCAGCCATAGGAGCAATTGCTGCATTATGCGTTATTATAACAACTGTCATTTCTTTCTCTCTGCACATGTCTTGCAATAACTTCAAAATAGATTTACCTGTTTTATAATCTAATGCACCTGTAGGTTCATCACATAGTAATAATTTTGGATTTTTAGCAATAGCCCTTGCAATCGCAACCCTTTGTTGTTCTCCACCGGATAATTGTGATGGAAAATTATCCTTTCTATTTGAAAGTCCAACCATCTCCATTATTTCATCAACATTCAAAGCATCATGGCAAAGTTGTGTAGCAAGTTCTACATTCTCTTTAGCAGATAGATTTTGTACCAAATTATAAAACTGGAATACAAATCCTATATCATTTCTTCTATATGATATTAGTTCTCTTCCTGAAAGCTTTGTAATTTCTCTATTATCTACATATACTTTACCAGATGTTGCTCTATCCATGCCACCAAGTATATTAAGCGTTGTCGTTTTTCCAGCTCCACTTGGACCAACAATAACAACTAATTCCCCCTTTTTTATGGAAAAATTAGCATTATTTAATGCATCGATTGTTACCTCACCCATTCTATATTTTTTATTAACATTTTCAAACTCAATATAATCCATACAATATTCCTACAATTATTATTTTATCTATGTAACATTTCCATTTTTAAATCATAAAGCCCTTTTGATAAGTCTACATAGTATTTTTGTGGATTTCTAAATCTTTTAATTTCACTCCAAAATCCATTTAGTTCTTTCTTACAATGCTCAGCAATTTCAACTACACTTGGAGAATCATATACTTTTCTTCCATTTTCAAACACTTTAACTTGTAATTCTTTTATGTAATAATTATCAAGTGTTTTCTTTTTCCATGTACTATTTTGATCAAATATTTCAAATTCTCCTGTAGGATTCTCTTCTGATTTTAACATGATTAAGTCGGCCAGAGCCATGTCTGCCTCGTTGCTATAAAATCTAACAACCTTTTTAAAGCTTGGGTTTGTGATTTTTTCTATATTTTCGCTTATCTTAATCTTTGGAATGATATTTCCATCTTTTTCCATTGCTACAAGTTTATATACTCCGCCAAATACACTATCTGACTTTGCTGTAATTAATTTTTCACCAACTCCAAATGAATCAATACAAGCATCCTGTTCAAATAATGATTGAATTAAATATTCATCTAGTGAATTAGTAACGCAGATTTTACAATCCTCATATCCACTTTTATCAAGGATTTCTCTTACTTTCTTTGATAAATATGATAAATCTCCACTATCTAATCTAACTGCAATAGGCCTTATACCCTGAGGCTTAAGTACCTCATCAAAAACTCTAATCGCATTTGGTAAACCACTTTCAAGTGTATTGTATGTATCTATCAAAAATATACAGTTTGTAGGATAAAGCTCTGCATATGCTTTAAAAGCATCATACTCATTATCAAAGCTTTGTATCCAGCTATGTGCCATTGTTCCACTTGCTGGAATGTCATATTTTTGAGCTGTATAAGTACAACTTGTTCCAACAACGCCTCCTATCATTGCAGCTCTTGCTCCATATACAGCTGCACTTACTCCATGTGCACGTCTTGCTCCAAATTCCATAACTGGCCTTCCATTTGCTGCTCTAACTATTCTACTAGCTTTTGTGGCAATTAAACTTTGATGGTTAATCATAAGTAGCATAACTGTTTCTAACAACTGAGCTTCTGCAATAGGAGCTCTTACTGTAATTAATGGTTCATATGGAAAAACAACAGTTCCTTCAGGAATTGCCCAAATATCTCCTGAAAACTTGAAGTTTCTTAAATATTCAAGATACTCTTTAGAAAACATATTTTTACTTCTAAGATATTCAATGTCATCTTCATCAAAGTGAAGATTATCAACAAAGTCTATTACTTGTTCCAAACCTGCAGCAATTGCATATCCTCCGCCATCTGGAACTTTTCTGAAAAACACATCAAAATATGCAACATCATTTCTATTTTTTACAAAATACCCATTTGACATTGTAAACTCATAAAAGTCTGCAACCATCTCCAATTTTTCCTTATCCATATGAACTCCCCCTTATAATTAATTATTAATTATTGAATCAATTTTTGAAAAATCTCTATTTTCTGTAATAAGCTTATATATTGGTATAAGATTTCTTTTATGTCTAGAATTCTTATATCTTCTAAGTATCTCATTCTTTGCTTCTTGATCCTCAATTTCTCCAGTTTCAATTAATTCAGCAATTTGACTATATTTAATTCCCATTTTTTCCTCGTCGGTCAAGCCACCAAGTCCATCATTTGGTGCCTTTCTAATAACTCTTTCTGGTACGCCAAGTATCTCTCCAATTTTAATGACTTCTTCTACTGTAAAATTGCCAAGGGGATTAAAATCAGAAGCACTATCGCCCCATTTAGTTGTATATCCGACGGCAATTTCACACATATTTCCAGTACCAACAACTAAGCAATTCATAGTCTGAGCAATACCATATAGTGTAGTCATTCTTAGTCTTGGTTTTACATTTATCTTTGATTCGTTTGATAGTTCAGCACCAATACCTTGATTTATTTCTTTTTCCATTTCATTATATGTGCTAGTTAAATCAACTTTTATAAATTTTACTCCAAAAGTATCTGCTACTAATTTAGCATCATCATAATCTGTTTGTATAGAATTGCAAGGCATTGAAACTGCAGTCACATTTTCACTTCCTAAAGCTTTTGCACAAAGTGCAATCACTGTAGCAGAATCTTTTCCACCACTATCTCCAATGACCACCCCTTTTACTCCAGAGTTTTTTACATATTCTCTTATCCAATTTTGAACACCATCAATCTCAACTAATAATTCATCTTCTTTTAACATACTGACTCCTATCCTTTATATAAATTATGGTCTTTTATGTAATCATAAACATCATCTGATACTATATATCTAACCGATTTACCTTCTTTAATTTTTCTTCTAACAAATGTGGAACTAATATTTCCAATAATATTGTCGTTAGCTATAATAAGATTTTCTCTATGTCCTGACAAGAACTCACTTTCATTTATTATTTGATTAATATCATCTTTATCTCTAGCAAGTAAATACACTTTATATTTGGTTAATAATTCTTCCGCACTCTTCCATTTTTCAAACTCTTTCAAGTTGTCACTTCCCATTAAAAAACATATTTGATTTTCTGGATATAACTCTGACATTTTTTGAAGGGTTTCATATGTGCATAATTGCTTTTCTGCATCTATTTCAAGTCTTGACACATCAAATTTTTCGTTCTTATCACATTCTATTTTTAACATATTGTATCTATCTTCAGCGTTGCATATAGTGTCTTTATTATAGAATTCTGTATTCTGATAAAAATCACCTACAGGCATAAATACAATCTTTTCTATAATCTGATATTCATTTAAAAGCTGATCTGCAAGCGAAAAATGTGAATTAAGTGGTGGATTAAAACAACCACCAAAAATAATAATTTGTTTTTTGTCTTCCATTGCTCTATTTTTCCATTCTCAAAAATTTATAAATTATTATATAATTAATATCATAAAACACATAAAAAATCTATGTTTTTCACCAATTTTATACTATCAATGTTGACAACTTTTTGAACAACATTATATAATTTGCTGTGACATTTAAACTGGGAGGTAATTATTATGGAATTAGTTGATTTATTTGATAATAAGAGGAAATTTATAAACAAAGTAGTAGAAAGATACCACTATACCCCAGAATACTATAGTCAGGTACTACACCTTTGGATAATGAATAGTAAAGGTGAGTTTTTAATTCAAAAAAGAAGTATGAAAAAGAAAATTAATCCAGGAATTTGGTCAATCACTGGTGGTGGTGCAGATAGTGGAGAAACAACTCTAGATGCAGTCTACAGGGAATGTAAGGAAGAACTTGGTATTGATATCAAGCCAGATGAGCTTCAACTTATAATGTCAATAAAGAGGCCATATGTGTTTATGGATATTTATTTAGCAAAAATTGATATTGCTATTGAAGATATAGTAATGGAAGAATCTGAAGTTGATGAAGTAAAATGGGCAACAGAAGACGAAATCAAGAAGATGATAGCTGCTAAAGAAATGGGATCAAGCATAACTTTATATCACGACCTATTTTTTAATCTTGTTTCCGAATTAGGCACTAATCCTGACTACAGGAAACCCTTATAATCCTTTTAAATTGCGTAATCTATGGTTTTTTCAATTAATTTAATTTTTTAGCACTCTCCTATTGACTTTGCTAAAAATAGGTGTATAATATAGGTGTAAGCGGAAAGGGTCACTTACAAAATATAGTACATTTAAGTCCAAAAGACTATAAATTGTATAATATGAAAGGAAGTTGATTTTTATGTTAATGATACCTAGAAAAAACCATTTTGATTTATGGGATGATATGTTTAGAGATGATTCGTTCTTTAGAGATGAACCTGTTAAAATGATGAAAACAGATATTAGAGAGAGCGATAATAAGTACATCATAGACATGGATTTACCTGGTTATGAAAAAGAAAATATTTCTCTAGAGATATCAGATGGATATTTAAATGTCCACGCTACTACTTCTTCAACAGAGGATGAAGAAAATAAAAAGTATATTAGAAAAGAAAGATTATATGGTGAATGCTCTAGAGCATTCTACGTAGGCGACAATATCACTGAAGAAGATATTAAGGCAAACTTTAAAAATGGAACTCTATCAATTGAGATTCCAAAGAAAGATCCAAAAGAGTCTATTCCTCAAAAGAAATACATCCCTATCGGGGATTAATAGGGCTATGCCTTATGATTCACTATATTAATTTACTAAAAACTTAACATCTAAAAGGGAATCCCTTCTGTATCACAGAAGGGATTTCCTTTTTATTCATCTAATTAATATTTTTCATCTTACCTATAATTCTGTCGCTTTTGACAATTTTCTGTAATTAAGTGATGGGCTTTAACGGCCTCCTCCGGCCACCGCCTCCTCCGGCCGCCTCCACCGCCAGATGAAAAGCCACCGCCGCCGCCAGAACCCGAAGAATATGAGCTTGCAGCTACTTCTCTAGCATGATATGATTCGGCTGCCGAAACCGATTTATTAAAACTACTATGGTATAGATTTGAATGTGATGCCATATACATACATGTGTAATGGCTTGAAACATAGTTATCATCATTTAATTGAGGAAATCTAGTTTTTAATTGCTTTATAACTTTATCTGCAATTCCAAAAGCTGTTGCATAAACTAGGTATTTTTCCCAAAGGACAAGTTCCGGTACTTCTCTTTCATCCATAAGAGAGAATTCCATCATGAACTTTTTAAGGCCTTTCCATTTTGACCTTTCTTCTCTTCCTTTTTCTGTATATTTAGGATTTTTTATACTATATATAATAGCAACAATTGCATTAATTGCATAGACTATCATAACTAGAGTCATTAATTTCATAACTATTGAATTTCTTTTATAATCCGCAGACATGCATATACTCACATAAGTGCCTAATCCCACAGCTCCAATCATCATTGTCATTAATGTTGAAAGAGCAAAATTGTTTACAAATTTTTCTTTTAATTTGTCGTATTGAGGATCGATATATTTATATACGTTTTTTAATTCTATATTAGATAATCTTTCTAATTTTTCAAGATAATTATAAAAACTTTCTTGATGTCTCGAAGTATACTTTTCAAAATCTTTAAGAGAGAACTCTGTCCCCACTTTTGCCAAATAATCCAATGTCCTTTGCTCATCATCTGTCAATAACTCTCTTCTATTTTCCATTGACACTTGTACTTTATCTTGTATAGTTCCAACGTTTAATTTAATCTTTGTATCGTCCTTCTTTTGACCTGGTGTAATGCTAATCCATTTTTTTTGTGCCAAGGACATCATTAAAGCTGAAAAAATATTCTTTTTTTCTACCTTACCATTTTCAAGTAATGCAGCTGAAACAGGGCTCATTTTACTATCAGGAATATCTCTAAAATACTCATATGTATTTAATACATTTTCTCTTTCAAGCTTATTTGATGAATCAAATAGTTTTTTCATATTCTTTAGCATCAGAATTGCTGGTATTCCGGATAATACTGAAATTGCAGCAAAGGCTATGTTACATATTTTTTCACGTGATTTTGCTATTTTTCTTTTAAAATTTGCACGGTCAGCATTTCTCTGTTCTTCTTTTAAAATATTGTCAAGCATTTGTTTCCTTTGAATGTTAGCAGCATTTGGAACAATATCTGTTGGAAATACTATTCTAAGTTCAAGAAAAGTTCTTGTAGGCATATTATTAACTGTGAAGTGACATATCCTAGAATCATCTTTTAATATCTGTCCAGTAAGTGGACCATGGGCCCATACTCTAAAATCTTCGTACACTTTGACTTCAGTTGGAAGTGTAACCTTACCATGTACCCTATCTGATTCTATTTCCCAGTCCTCACCAATTATCTTCCAATAAAACTCCGCACAATCCTCATATACATTTATACAATCTTTTATGATATATGATATTTTAAAATATCTATGCTCACTTCCCTCTGCTGAAACACCCCAAGCTATTTCAAAACAACCATTATCATCATCTGTCGCATGGAAAAAATTTTTGTCCTCATGATACTTATATTCTCCAGAATTTTGAAATATGTTAATTGGGTTGTGAGCTGCATCTACTTCTGTTACAGATACTTCAGATAATTCTTTAAATTTTGAATCTCTATCAAATGTCTTAAAAAGGGTATTTACATCATACATGTTTATATCCCAATACTCTGTAATCATTACATTGCCATTGTTCATAATTTGAATATCATACTCTAAGTCATTCAAATCCTGAGTCCCTGCATTCGAGCTATTAGTTAATAAACAAATAATCCCAATAAAAATTATGATACTAAAAAGCTTTTTTACTTTGCTCATAACTCTCTCCTATAACCCTTCTACTATTTTATCTTTTGAGGTAACACCTATAAATCTACTTGTAACTTCTCCACCTTTAACTATTAAAATAGTTGGAATGCTCATTATGTCGTATTCTTCAGCAAGTGAACTATTTTCATCTGTATCTATCTTTCCAACTTTAATTTTTCCTTCATTTTCTTTAGCAATTTCATCAATAATTGGTGACATCATTTGACATGGTCCACACCAAGTTGCATAAAAATCAAGGATTACAGGCTTGTCAGATTTTAGCACTTCCTCTTCAAAATTATTTTCATTTACAACAATAACACTCATCTTAAACCTCCTTATTATTTTTTTTATTTTTTACATATTTTGATGCAGCAATTCCTGCCTCTGCTCCGTCATGAACAGCTTTAGAAACTTGGAGTAAATTTCCAACTACATCTCCACATGAATATAGTCCTTCAATATTCGTCTGCATATTTTTGTCAACAGCTATATCATCACCCTCTAACATTATGCCTATTTTTTTAGCAAAATCACTTCCGCCAGCTTGACCTATAGCTATAAAAATGCCATCTACGTCTATCTTATCTCCATTTTTAAAGATAACTTCTCTTACTTTAGTATCTCCCTTTATCTCTTCAATTTCATCTTTTATAACCGGGATATCTGTTTTTTCTTCCATTTCAAGGCCATTACTCAATATTGTTAATTCTCCAGCAATATTATTAAGGTACTCTGCTTCATGTATAGCATATTTTCCATTACCTATGACTACTAATCTTTTCTTTCTATAGAAAAATCCATCACAGATTGCACAATAGCTAATCCCTTTGCCATCAAATTCTTCAATTCCTTTTATATTAGGTCTTAGTTTCTTATTTCCAGTCGCAATAATAGCAGCAGATGATTCGTATTTGTCTCTATCTGTGGTTACAACAAAATTTTGAAGCTTTTCTATATTAATTACTTCTTCACAATGGACGTCCACCCCAAGTTTTTCTGCTTGTTTTATACCATTTTCATACAAAGTCTTTCCGTCAATGCCATCTATAAAGCCATAATAATTCTCAATTTTTTCTGCTTTTTCCAAATTTGATTTTCCATAATAAAAAACAAGAACATTTAATCCAGCCCTTTTAGTATATAACGCAGATGATATTCCAGCAGGCCCCGCTCCAATTATGATAACATCATACATAACTCAACCCCCTTTTTTATATCAATAAATTTTCTTGAAGCTATTATACATTATTTTCCAAAATTTTCAACAACAAAAGAGGAGGCCTTACTATAAGCCTCCCCTTTTGTGCTACCTTAACCACGCTTGATAGCAATCATTCACTTTGTTCTTCTAATAATTCTTCAATTTCAGAAGTTAAAAGTAATCCATTTTTCACCAACACATTTGCAACAAGTTTTATTCTTTCTGCATTTGATTCTAAAACTTCCTTGCAATATTTTCTAGCTTCTCCCAAAATATTCTCTACTTCTACATCAATTTTTTCAAGTGTTTTCTGTGAGTATGGTACACCATTTTCTCCCATACCAAAAGTATTCACATTTGATATGTTAGATAACGCATACTCGCATACCATGTCACGTGCAATTTCAGTAGCTCTGCTAAGATCATTTGAAGCTCCAGAAGTAACATGATTTGTAAACATTTCTTCAGCCATTCTTCCTGCAAGGAAAACTGAAATCCACTGTTTATAGAAATTCCTATCTTTAAATGAAATTGAGCTTGGAATTTCTCGCAAATGATTTTCTCCCTCTGCATCTTCTTTAGGAAAAATACTTACCAGAAGATTAGTTGCAGCAAGTTCCTCAAATGATCTAATAACAAAAAAGTGACCAAGTTCGTGAAAAGCAACAGAAAATCTATATTCCTCCGAGTATGCCTCATATCTTCTAAAATAGAACTCGAAAGAATTCAAGATATCGTTTCTTGTTACGTCTTTTCTACCAAAAAACTCAGTTATCGCCATAGCTCTATCAAGATAATTGAGAAATCTTCCTGGATTCTTCATCTTACTATCAAATATGTAAGATACTTTCAGTGCTACTTCAGCCAATTTGTCAGAAATTCTCACTCCATGCTTTCTTTCAAGCCATAACACCTGATTTTTAACCATTGACAACACATTATCTGGATGAGGTTCACCAACAGGAATTTTGTCATATGAAAACTCTTCCAAAAAGTAAAAATCATACATTTCCGGTGTCACTGCACCAATCACTCTAATCTTCTTAGACATCAATTTTTTTAAGAAAATACTATCCTTAAATTTCTGAATTCCATCAATAAAAAGAATAGTTTTAGGATTCATTTCTGCAAAATTTATAACATTCGTAAATACTTTTTCTGCAGATTCGTCTTCAATAATAGCATTTGCATTCACCTGCAAAACTATGGAATTATTTAAGCTCGGTGAGCTTTTCCCATTTGCTACCATCCATGCAAACTTTTCTATTATCAGTCTTTTTCCAACACCGTATTCTCCTACGAGTAATACACTATTCCTCTCTTGTTTCATCATAAAAACCATAAGAGTAGTAATATCGATGTCTCGTCCATTAATTAATTGATCTTCTGATGGATCAATGATAGATACATACTCTGAAATATCATTCAACCATTGCTTCCCATGTACAACTTTATTGCGTTTGTATAAAACTTTCTCCACAAGTATTTCAAAAGCTTCTGGATCTAATTCGGCAAACGCTGCAGTCATGTGAGTAGGTTCAATAATAATAGTGCCATATTGCCTGTCAGCTATGTCCACAGCTCTATCATTTAAATCCATTATTTCTACATCCATGCCTAACCATTGGCTATCATCCTGCTTATCGTTATCAAAGATATTGTATGAAACATTTTTACGTATATCTTTGGCAATACGAATAATTTCCTGTCGTTCCTCCAAACTGATCAGAGAATTATCTTCCCTTTGATTACTGTTACTTTCTCTTTGAGCCACTTCTGTTGGCATCCTGAATACGTTGTATTTTTCCCTATCACGGTTTAAAAAGAGATTTTCAGCTGCACTATAGATATCTTCTTCAGTTGCGCCATGCCCAATAAAATAATCAAACATTGGCATACCATGAGTCATTAAACATACATAAAGCATCTCTTTAGCAACAAAAGTAAATCCTATCTCTCTTGCTAACAAAGAAGCTTTTTCGAATAATTTTAAAGACTTTTCGTGGAACCGTATCGGTTTTCTTATTTGTTTTTCATTGTCCATATCCTTCCTCCATAGTCTTCCAAATACCAATACATCAGTTTCATAGATTACAACCTATTACATTTAAGTATTACTCATCTTAAATGCTTCAATATTACAATAGTAATATTATATATTGGTAAATTTGTTATGTCAAGCATTATGGTATTTCATAACACGCTAAACAAACACAAAAGGAGCTCAATCTGAGCCCCTCCTGTGTTAAGTTGTGTGTACTTCCTTATGCTTCTAATCCATGTTCTTTGAAGATTTTCTTTATTTGCTCTTCCGTGAGGATACCATTTTTTTCCAAAGCTTCTACAAGAACCATAAGCATAGTCTCTCTCTTCTTCAGTTCCGTCTGAGCATATTCCTTTCCTTCCTGAAGAACAGCTTTTATTCTTTTATCAAGATTAATCTGAGCCAGGCCTGTTGCATCGGAATAATTATATACTCTATAATCGGAGTTCACCGTGTCAAGTGAGTACTTCGTAACAACATCTTCGGCCATTTCATTTGCCCTACACAAATCGTCCGCTGCTCCAGCCGTAGAAAGCTTTGCATATAGTTCTTCAGCCACTGTTCCAGCTAACAATGCTCCAATCTTCTGTTTGAAATATTCATAACTACCTGACGGTGTTTCATCCTCCAAGATATCACAAACTGTTACTCCAAGGTAACGGTCGGCTGGATAGATTGAAACTGCTAAAGGTTGTTTTTCAACCAATTCGGGCGAATACTTGTCAAGCAAATAGTGTGCAGCTTCATGAAGAGCAGTTGCTCTCTTGAGCTCTGGCCTCATTTTATCATATTTTTTAAAATAGATCTGGAAGTTTTTCAGAACGTCTTCCATTGTGACTTCTTTTCTCCCAGCACTCTCAGCACAAGTCATGGCCTTATCCAGAAGATCTAAACTTCTATCTGGATTAGCTGTTTCATAATTAAAGCAAGCTGCCTTAAGTACAACTTCTTCAACCATCTCCCTCGAAATAGTAACACCATGATATCTTTCTAAGCTCTCTATTTGCTTTGCAAGCATCTTAACTACTTCAGATGCTCTTGGCTCCTCTACAAAAATAACCTCAAACCTTCGTTTTAATGCACCATCTCTCGAAAAATACTGTTCGTATTCATTACGAGTTGTGGCACCTATTACTCTGGTTTCTCCTCTTGCAAGAAGTGGCTTAAGTGCATTTGCAAGATCCAGGTCTCCCTCTCTGCACGCACCTGCTCCCAAAAGTAGGTGAATTTCATCCACAAATAAAATACAATTGGGATTTTCCACTAAAAACTTTTTAAGAGCATCAAATCTTGCTTCTGCAGTTCCTCTGTACTGTGTTCCAGCTACAATACTGTTGATATCTAAGCTAAGAACTATAGAATCACGTAATCGTTCTGGAACTTGTCCATTCTGAACCATCCATACAAATTTTTCTGCAATAGCGGTTTTTCCTACACCAGGTTCTCCAACCATTACAACATTTCTCTTAGTACGTTTCATCATAATCGTGATTAACTGTTCGGTTTCCTTGTCTCTTCCTAAGATTGTACATTCCTCAATCTTTTCAGAGTTCATCACAGTTATAAATCCATCCAGCTCTGCAGGAAGTGAAAACGTGTAGTATTCAACTGTTTTAAGCAGTTTCTCCTCTTCCATCTTTTCGATGCGACCAGGCAACATAACGTCAACCACACGATTATATAAATCCGGTTCGCATTCAGCATAAGCTACAATCAGTTCGTTGATGCCAATGGTTTCTTTACCGTATGAGTTTATGGCAACCTTATCCGCTATTTCAAATAATCTCAATATCTCGTAATCAAGGTTAAAAATAGTGGGTTTGTTTTCCTCAACATAACTCTTCGAAATCCACGAAAGTCCAGTTCCCTCATAGATATGCTGATCATTCTCATCAGTAAGAATTGCAAGTTCAAATCGTTCATCATTAATATCTTCCGTATTGTATGGTTTCTTAACGATAACGACTGGAATTGAAATCCTACTAAATTTTTTTCCAGCATAGTCTGCCAAGACAGTATTTCTTCTTTCATTTATATCCTTATCCCCAAGGCCGTGGTTTATGAAATACTTGTACAAAGGCGATGTTTCCATAGAATACATTGGCACAAAGAAGAGTTCCTTCAGCAGAATAGCGCAATTCACTTGATATCGAATATTGTTCGAACTAAAAATTGCCTGCATTACAGAGCCTTCAAATATATACCGTCCATCTCTGTTCATATACTTTCCTCCTGTAAATAAAACTATAATTGAAGCAGTATACATCACACAACTTATTTTTATAGACAACCGTCTAAATAATTTTGAAATCTATGTTTCAAAATTATTACAATAATGTAACAAAAGTATTTTATATAGGTTTATATAATTTGTCAAGACAAAAAAAGCTTTTCATAACGCCGTTTTGCTATTCATTATGTTAATAAAATCCCTAGAAATCAACATTTTTTAAAATATTTTTATGATTTTTCTTGACATTGCAACATTTATTTGATAAATTGTTTTCAATACAAAAGAAATAAATAAAATATATATTTTGTAAGGAGGAAATAAAATGAACAAGGGAGAATTAGTTGCTGCATTAGCTGCAAAAACAGGTTCAACAAAGAAAAGTGCTGAAGCATCTTTAGACGCATTAGTTGAAATCGCTACAGCTGAATTAAAGAAAGGTGGAAAAGTTCAATTAGTTGGATTTGGAACACTTGAAGTAAGAAAGAGAGCTGCTAGAAAGGGAAGAAACCCACAAACTGGAGAAGAAATTAAAATACCAGCTTCTAAAGCACCTGCTTTCAAACCAGGAAAAGCTTTAAAAGACGCTGTAAACTAATAACAATTTTCAAGAAATATAAGAAGACCTCTTGAAGGTCTTCTTTTTTGGAATAAATAAGCGATTTTTTAAACTCCATTTATTGACATCCTTGCAAATTTGTGCTATTATATTACTTGTTCGACGGATCAGTAGCTCAGTTGGATAGAGCACGCGCCTTCTAAGCGCGGGGTCGGGGGTTCGAACCCCTCCTGGTTCACCATATAGTCTTATACGAGACGTGTAAGAAAAAAGCTTATTAGTATAGACTAATAAGCTTTTTTTTAGGAGATTATCTATGAAAATCTATGTTTCACATTCAAGTAATTTTGATTACATTAATAAATTGTATAATCCCATTAAATCATCTAATTTAATGGCATCAAATGTTTTCTTCTTTCCTCATGATAAACATGAAAATGGCATTAAAACTAAGGATATTATTGGAACTTTTGATCTTGTGATTGCAGAATCTTCTCTTCCTGCAACAGGACAAGGTATAGAACTTGGTTGGGCAGACTACTGTAATGTCCCTATTTTATGCATATATGAAAAAGGTGCTAAAACAAGCTCTGCTTTAAGATTTATTACTAATAATATTATTGAATATAATGATATAGAGGATATGCTAAATAAAATTAGCAATTATATAAATACCGCGATATAAAAATCGCGGCTTTTTTATTCAATATATCTTCTTACTACCCTACTTGAAATTGTACAAAGTATCTCGTAATTAATCGTACCACATTTATCTGCAATTTCCTCGAGTGTTATTTTTTCGTTATCCCAAATGTACACCTCATCTCCAACTTTGATGTCTTCTTTCATATCTGTGATATCTACCATACAACTATCCATACAAATCGTTCCAATAATCGGAGCTTTCTTACCATTAATAATAACTTCCCCTTTTCCTAAAAGAGATCTTCTTAAACCATCTGCATATCCAATTTGTACAGTTGCAACTTTGGTTTTTCTTTTTGAAGTAAATCTTCTATTATAACTTACAGATTCGCCTTCATCTATCCAAAAAACATGTGATATGCTTGCTTTTAATTTACATATTGGTTCGATATCAATTAAATCTATTTCATTTTTACTAGGATAGTAACCATACATAATGATGCCTGGTCTAACACTATTTGTAACATCCTCTTTTAAATGAGTAATTCCAGTAGATGCACTTGAATGAATATACTTTACTGTGTCAAAGTTTTCCTTTATTTTTTGAACACCTCTTTTAAATATTTCAAATTGCCTATCAGTATATTCTGGATCATCATCTGCTGATGAAAAATGTGTGTACACACCTTCCACAATAATATTTTTTGAAGCTTTGATTTTCTCGATAAACCAATCTAATTCATCTTCTTTTATACCGGTCCTATTCATTCCAGTCTCAAGCTCAAGATGAACTTTTAGATTTTTACCATTTTTTATTGCTGCCTCTAAGAAAGCTCTATCACAAATTCCAACAGAAGCTTTATATGCACAAATGCTTTGTATTTCATGAGGACAAGGCTGATTTAAAATTAATATATCCTTTTTGTATCCTATTTTTCTAATGTACGCCACTTCATCTGCTGTCGCAACACATACTATGTCAAATAAATCGACAACATCTAACCTATAATTTAAATATGTTCCATATGCATTTGCCTTAATTACGGGCATTAATATTTTACCATTTGCTTTTTCTCTAATTTTGTCAATATTGTTTAAAAACTTCCTTTTATCTACTTCTAAAACTGTTTCTCTCATAGCTTCCTCCTTATAACAAAAGAGCAGCAACATCCTGTCACCGCCCTTTCTTTTGTATAATTCATTATGATTTATTTTTCTTCTTTCTCAACAAAAGACCATACATAAGCTGCTAATGCTGCACCAACTAGTGGAGCAACTATGAATACCCATACTTGAGTTAAAGCTTCGCCACCAACTAGTAATGCTGGTCCTAAGCTTCTTGCAGGGTTAACAGATGTTCCTGTAAGTGGAATAACAACAATATGTATTAAAGTAAGAACCAAACCGATAACGATTCCAGCCACACTACCATTCTTCTCGTCAGAAGTAACTCCTAATATAGCAAGAACAAAAATAAATGTTGCTATTATTTCAACAAATAATGCTCCTATCATTGAAATTCCAACTGTTGAATTATTAGCAAATCCATTTGTTCCAAGTCCAGGATTTACTAAAGTTGTAGTACTAATAACTAAACTTAAGCAAGCAGCTCCAACTATTGCACCTAAAACTTGTGCAACAACATAACCACAGAAATCTTTCTTGTCAAGCTTTTTATTAATAAACATTGCTAATGACACTGCTGGATTTACATGTCCTCCTGATACTCTACCTACAGAATATGCAATTGCAACAATTGCCAACCCAAATGCAAGAGCGATTCCAAGAGTACCAAGTGTGCTTCCAGCTATAGCTGCACTTCCACATCCCAAAAATACTAAAATAAAAGTACCTATAAATTCACAAATATACTTTTTCATGTATTTTATTCTCCTTCCTTATATCATATGTATATCAATGATATTAATATGTATGGATAAAATCCATTTTTAACTATATATACTTTATAAAATAATGAAAAAAAAATCAATGCTTTTTATCAAATAAAAAAGAGAAACTCCTGTGATTCTTTATTGTAAGAATCACAGGAGCTCTCAAAACATGTTAACAGTTACAATCGGCTTTTATTCCTCTTCAGATCCTGATTCCGGCTTAAACCGGATTTCAGTCTGTGCAGCCATGGCGACAAGCATGAAAGCAATCAGCATCGTCATGCGGGGAATGCTGAAAAGCGATGCAATGGGAGTCATAAACTCCAGCCCCAGCAGGAACTTTGAAAAGCCGAATACTACAGCTCCAACCACGACGTCGATAGCAAACTCAAAAAGCGAAAATGTTTTTGCCGACTTTACTTCGACAGTTGCAGCCAGAAAACACATCGCGATAATCGTTACATGTGTTTCAAAGTTGCTGATCACAGGAAGTCCAAGAAGAATCATCGTTACTGCCCAAGCAACAATTCCGAAATATGCTGCCCGGAATGTCTTTTTAGAAAAAAAGCCACAATCAGCAATAAAGCCTTTAAGTTTCTCAAACATAACATGTCCTCCATTTCATAAAGAAAAGCATTTTTTCAGTATCATATAGGTTAATTATACCACTTTGGTTATTTTATGTCAATTTGCTCTGTTGACTTTTTATGTTGCCTGCCGTATAATGAATTTATTGAATTATATGGTTTGATTTCAAGGCAATCTATAGAAAGGATAGGGAATGGCAAGATTAGAGGACTTCTTTTATGCCGAACCAATTACCCAACGGATAATCATTCCTCAAAAAGGAATGCCTTATTTGTTGGGTGGCATTGTATATGGTAGGCCAGGTTTTCCTGACGGATCACTAATTGTGACCTCACCAGTACAAAAGCAAGACGGTTCGGTGGTAACAACAGCTTCAAGCCAAGAGTATACTTTAGGAAATATGCATGAAGATTATAAAGAATTACTTGATGTTCATGCATCCGGTCTTCCTATTATATGCTGTTGGCGTATTGAAGGAAACCGGAGAAACAAATACCACATACATGGTAAACTACTTGGTAGTGACAAGATAATCTTTGGAAAAGTCGAACGCCAATATAATAACTATATATGGGTAAATGCAACTCAATACTACGTCATCTGGCATAATTGGGAATTATCTGAGCAGGATCAGAATGAAATCGAAAGATTTTCAATATACTGTGACATTCAGCTTGCCCACTTTGAACCATACGTGGGTAATCCCCATGCCAGACCTTTTCTGCTTTGAATCAATAAACAAATTAATTCAACTGAATTCAAAATAAGAGAGTAGCACATTCATGTGCTACTCTCTTATTTATTCGAAATTTTTACTATAAAACTAGTATAACCATTTTGTGAATCTGTTTTTATAGAACCTTTATATTTTTCTACAATTTCTTTTGCAATAGCGAGTCCTAAACCATATCTTTTTTCATTTCTATTTCTTGCTTTATCTATTCTATAAAATCTCTCAAATATTTTCTCTCTATCTTCTTCAGCAATTGGCTCACCCTGATTCATAATCATAATTTTTATATCATTTTTCTCTTTTTCAACGTTTACTATTATTTCTTTATTCTTATCTGTATGCTTTATTGCATTATCAAGTATAATTGAAACAATATGCTTTATATCTTCGCTTTCTCCGTTAAAAAATACTCCCTCTTCTATATTTTGCTTTAATACTATCTCTTTTTCATAAATTATACTTTCAAAGACAGCAACTTCCATTTGTACTTCTTTTGATAAGTCAAATTTTTGGTAATTATCATTATTTGTATTTTCCATCTTTGCAAGAGTAAGTAAATCATTCACAAGTTTATTCATACTTTGCACTTCGTTTTGGATGTATCCAATCCACTTATTATCACCATTTTTATCTTGCAATACATCCGCATTTGCTTCAATGACTGCAAGTGGTGTTTTTAGCTCGTGCGAAGCATCAGAAACAAATTGCTTTTGTTTTTCAAAAGATTCCTCTACCGGTTCGACAATTGTTTGAGAAATTTTTTGAGCTATTACATACACTATCATAATCCCAGCAACCCCTACACCAATTGCCATAATAAAATTAAATTTTAATCGATTAATAGTATTTTCATTTTCCATTAGAGTGATTTCTTTTTCATTATTTCCCATCATTCTAACTTTATATAAATAGTTTTTATAGTATCCTTCTTCTGACTTTTTATTACTGATTTTTATAGCATAATTTCTTAACTCTTCAGTAGCATTTGTTGTTTCTCTATCAATCCTTGAGTCAACAACCATAAATTTATAAATTCCTTCATATTCATCGTAAAATGGGTCTCTTCCAAATTCCATTTCATTAATCTCATGTATCTCATTTCTAAGCATAAATCTATCCATCAGCATCACTGAAAAAGAAATTGTATTCTTATAATAAATACTAGAAAATATGATTATTATTCCTAAAATTATTGTTGAAAGAGAAATTTGTATAATCCAAAATATTTTCTTCCTTAATTTATCAATCATTCTTTTCCTCCAATTTATATCCTAATCCTCTAACTGATTTAATATTTACATTTGACCCAATTAATTTTAATTTTCTTCTAATAAAAGTAAAGTAAACTTCAACATTATTATACTCTACTTCACTATCATAACCCCATATTTTTTCAAATAAATTTTCTCTTGTTACTATTTGATTTTTATTTAATAGGAAGTATTCTAATAATTCTAACTCCTTTTTACTAATTTGAATTTCATTATTGCCACATATTAGCTTGGCACTTTTTAAGTCTAGCATCAAATCACCATATTTCAAACAATCTAGATTTTCAATATTATTACTTCTTTTAAGTACAGCTTTTACTCTTGCCATAAGTTCTCTCATTGAAAACGGTTTCGTTATATAATCATCTGCACCATTTTCTAGTCCATTTAGTTTATCATCTATTTCTGACTTTGCAGTAAGCATTATCACAGGTGTCTTTATTTTCTCTTGTCTTAAATACTTTAGTATTTCAAAGCCATTCTTATTAGGAAGCATTACATCTAATAATATTAAATCATAATTTTCTGTTAATGCCTCATCTTCTCCTTCTTCTCCGTCTGTTTTTATACAAACGTTAAAATCTTCTTTCTTTAACATCTCTGCTACTGCATCAGCTAGACTATACTCATCTTCAATTATTAATATATTCATTTTTCCACCTCAAGTTATTTTTACCATTTTTTTATTGAATAAAAATTGAGTTTTTTATTATATTAACAAATTAATAAATAAAAAAAAAGTATTTTTATGCAATTGTACTTATGGAGAAAGAGCCGTATCCAAATTGGACACGGCTCTCCTTTTCTGACACGATAGACTTTATTATATTACAATGAATACCACAACAAATCCTTTACAATCTCCGGTGCATAACCAATATACGTTGATGGTGTGAGTTCCAAAAGTGTATTTCGATCTTCATCATCAAGAACATCCAATGAATTAATAAAACTTTGAATGTCTTCCTTTGAAATCTCTTTACCTCTTGTTAATTCCTTCAGTTGGTTATATGCGTCCGGAATGCCATACTTTCTCAACATAGTCTGAATAGGCTCCGCCAAAACTTCCCATTTGTTATCGAGATCTGCGGCAATCTTTGTTTCATTTACCGCAACCTTTGCAAGGCCACCAATCGTCTGATCTATAGCTTGAAGTGAATAGCCAAATGCCAGTCCTATATTCCTCTGAGATGAAGAATCAGATAGGTCACGTTGCATTCGAGAACGTGGAAGCTTGTTGGATAATGCCATCCAAATAGCATTCGACATATCAATGTTAGCCTCACTATTTTCAAATCTTATAGGATTGACTTTATGGGGCATAGTGCTGCTGCCGACTTCATTTTTCACTGCAATCTGCTTAAAGTATTCCATACTAATGTACATCCACATGTCCAAATCAAAATCCAAAAGGACATTGTTAAAATGCCTAATAGCATCTGCGATGTGACAAATATAGTCGTGACTTTCAATTTGAGTAGTAACAGGATTGAAATCTAGTCCTAAATACTTCTCCACGAAAAGTCTTGATTTTCTTGTCCAATCTTCATATGGAAATGCCACAGATATAGCAGAATAGTTTCCAGTTGCGCCATTGAACTTTGCTCTAGTATTTATAGATTCAACATTGTTCAATGACTCATGAAGCCGATAAACATAAACTGCCAGTTCTTTACCAACAGTAGTTGGTGTTGCGGGTTGGCCATGCGTATGTGCCAACATAGGTGTGTCATAATGTTCTTTAGCAAGCTCTGAAATCTTGTCTATAAGTTCTTCCGCCTTAGGAATCCAGACCTCTTTTAGTGCAGAAGAAATCATATTAGCATATGACGGATTAGTAATATCTTCAGATGTGCACCCAATATGCACAAAACTGACCAGTTTATCCAATCCAATTTTTTTGAGTTCTTCTGCCACATAGAGTTCAACCGACTTGACATCATGGTTAGTGACCTTTTCAATTTCTTTAATCCTGTAATAAGCTCTATCAGAGTAATTCTCATAAATAGAAAGAATTTCAGGAATTCTATCAAGGCCAACTTCATCCAAGATATCTGTATTACCAACTTGTTCAAGCAAGAACTTAAGCCACATTACTTCTACCTTGACTCTGTTTTTTACCAGAGCGTCCTCGGAAAAATATGGAGCTAATGCCTTGCTAATCTTTGCATAACGTCCATCCAATGGTCCTAATGCAAAGCGCTCTGCAGAATTCATTTCTGCTGTTACGTTGTGAGAAGATGGTGATACTACATTGCCATCATTCCGTGATGTGGTCTCACTGACCGATTTTTGATTGTCTCTTGTCATAAAGTTTTTCTCCTTTCTAATTGTTATTTAACTATTGACTTCCCAAGTTGTCATACTCTCTAGAAAATTAATAGTTGTGAGACATGCATATTATAGCTCGGTTTGTTTGTATTGTAAAGAAAAATATTACAAAATCAAAGATTTCGATAATTATTTATTTTCGAATCCCTCGTTTTAAACAGAAAAGGAATATGCTCTGCATATTCCTTTTTTGGTGCACCCAGAGGGATTTCGTCGAGCCGCGTCGGAAAAATAGTCCACCGGACTATTTTTACCTGCGTTTCGGCTGGCTCCTGCCCAGCTCGAAACTTGGCAACCTCCTTTTCGAATCCCTCATTTTAAACAGAAAAGGAATATGCTCTGCATATTCCTTTTTTGGTGCACCCAGAGGGATTCGAACCCCCGATCTTCCGGTTCGTAGCCGAACGCTCTATCCAACTAAGCCATGGGTGCTTACACCTTATTTATTATAATCTCAGCTCACTGATTTGTCAATAATCTGAAATAAATGATATTCAAAAAATATTTTACATAATTTTATTTACATAATTCAAAAATTATGATATAATGCGTTACAGTTCATTGAAAATTTAATAGTGAGGAGGTACTATAAAATGGTTGATAAATCCAAAATTCGGCAACTTGTACCAAAACGTATTCTCTTCGATGGATACAATAAGGTAAGTTGCAGAGCTCGTGATGATCCTTTCTTTTCGACTTGGAATGCCTCAATGGGAAAGTACAATCTTTCTATACGGTACAACGAGACAAGAAATTCAATCACGATTGCTTTCCAAAGTCCTTGCCCATTTGATGTTGTCAAATACGAACCTTATGTACTTACATTGGATGAATTTGTTGACAAACTTAAGAAGGCAGTAAGGACTGATAGTGATTTCATAACACTTGAAATCACTACTGTAACAGATGGTAGCTATGGATGCAGTAGAAGTTGTTCCAACCGGAATAGTGATTGCAACTGGGTGATAACCAATCATCCTACAACAGTTAGCGCAGCAGTTTCTTTTGACATTGATATGGTCAAAAAAGCACTGAACTACAGAAACATTGATAATGGAGGAAAAAGCATTATGAAGAAAAACGGTTTTTTTGGTGTTAATTATGAATTCGGACCTTCCCATGATCCCAACCTGAGATCTTCGCTTTTCGGCGTTGCCGTTCGGGAATACAACGGAGCCTCCTGGTTCACGTATGATCCTGTAAAAAAAGTTCATAAAAATCTGGCATCCATGCAGTTCGGGAACTTCCCCGTTTTCCTGCTGCCTACGGTTCAGATGCAGCCCGGAGATCTCATTAAGAGAAATGGCAAGTATGTCTGGATCAGAGAAAAGACTCCTGAAGGCACTTTCAAGGCAGTCGATGCCCTGAGCGGTCAGATTATTGAGATTATGCCTACAGAATCCCTTATTCCCGGCCTCAACCTCTATACCAAGGTTGTCGCAATGGATATGAATTCCCTGACTGATCCGTCGGGTAACAACGTCTCCAGCAACCTTCTGGGCGCTATGATGCTGATGCAGTGGTCCAAAAATGATGGCAAAACCACCTGGTCTCTGGAAGATATCAATGATGAGTCCTTCAACGGAATGGGTGGTATGCTGTGGCTTGCTGCACAGTCCGGTGGTGGAAATCTCGGAGCAATGTTCCGCGATGAAAAGGGTAACATCAACCTTCCCATGCTGATGATGCTTGGTGGAGCTGATTCTGAAGGATCTGACCTTATGCAGATGATGGTAATCAGTCAGCTGCTCGGTGGTGGAAATGGACTGGAAGGACTTATTCCTGGTCTCACGGCACCTACACAGACTGCAGCTCCTACTATGACTGCACCGTCCAGACAGCCTGGAGTTGTTTGTGACAACTGTGGAAAGACCTATGATGCAGGCGTGAACTTCTGCTCGGCATGCGGTCATAAGACACGTCCCATCGGCACATTCTGCAAGAAATGCGGTGCTCAGCTGATGGATGGTGCTCATTACTGCCATAACTGTGGTGAAAAGGTGGGTCCTGCGACTTGCCCGAAATGTCATAAAGAAGTTCCTGAAGGTGCAGCATTTTGCCCGAATTGTGGACAGAATCTGAACGAAGCAGTGACAGTCGATGCAGCAACTACTGCACCTGAAAGCACAGCAGTTCCTACAACCGCAGCAGCGCCTGCAACAAAATCCACGAGAGGATCTGGCAATGGGCGTAAACGTACACCGAAAGCTCCTAATTGAGACCATTGAGTCTAAAAAATGTCCTAGCTGTGGCCAAGATTTCGCTGCGGAAGACAATTTTTGTAGACTTTGTGGAAGTAAGTTGGTAAGTACCAAAATAAAAGTATATGCTAACCTTGGAAAAAGGGGGATAACCTCTTATAGTTATGTACTGCCTGATGGAAAAACTTTTAATTCCAAAGGAAAATTAACTTTCAAGATTGGCAATGGTATCTCTTTCACACAAGATATTTGACAATATTTTGTTCGAAACCCAAAAGACCTGTGCGCGAGCACAGGTCTTTTGGGTTTTTTAAAGCATCGCAATCAATGATATTGCATCAATCGAGTTAATGCCAAAAACATTATCTAATTTCTTTAATTTTTGTCTCAATATTTCTTTTGAAACATTTAATACATCACAGCTCTTTACCTCACATAAGCTGTTTTCTACATAATAATAAAAACTTTCTCCGAGTTGGTCAATACATGAAAATACGACATTTACTTTACTATTAACTCGAAGTCCAGCTAAATCTTTATTGATAGCCTTTACCAAAAGATCATAATCCATATAACTAAATCTAAGTGACCCTTGGAATGCATTTGGAACATTTGTCTTGTCCTCAAATTTTTCGTAAGGTATACTAGGTAATTCATGTGGAAATGGACCTGCTCCATGTTTAGTCATATAGACACGACTAATATAATATGTTTCAATCGGTCCATCATATCCTAAAGCATCAAGTATCTCCATAACATTTTTGGTGCCGGTATTTGACGTTGTAAGATGAGGTCTCATCTCTTTATTGTTTTGATCCAATAAAAGGCCTTGAGCTCCCTCAAAAACCACATTATCAAACTGATTTAAGATTCTATTAGAATATACCCTCACTCTTTTGAGAAAAATATTAGCAAACAGCAAAAACTCATTAATAATTCCATCTTCTTCAAGACGCTCTTTAAATGATGTCGGCAACTGTTGCATTGATAACCCATATTCCGTTTGTAACCTCATGGGTACATATTCATCTCTTATTCTTTCAAGCTTCTGTTTTAAGGTATCTGCAAAAAATAAATCCGATACTCTAATAGCATACTCGGTCTTACATCTTAAAACCGTCTCATTAATCCCCAACCCACAACTACCATGACGATTATCACCACGCATATTTTCGATTTCTTGATTTATGATTTCATCATATGGCGTTGTTACAATTGCATTTGGATTAACATAAACGATAGGAATGTATCCAAGCTTCTCTTTCAATTTATCATTTTCAATAACAAACTCAAATACATTGACAATAAAGTGCTGGCTCAAATACGTTGGAACACCATTAAAAGTTCCTGATCCATGGTGTCTAAATGCATGTACCATGTTATCAGAAACAACCGTATGGGAAGCCTGTGCACCACCATTAAATCTTACTACTATCGTATTATTTAATGAATGGCTTAAAATATGAGTCAAATGACCCTTGGCTTCATCTCCCCAAAGGGATCCGATAACAATTTTTACATTTTTCATTTTATTGCCTTTTAATATGAGGAGGGGAAATAGTGTCCCCTCCTCAAAAATGAAGTTTACGTTGTTACTGCTACCAAAGGTAGCTACGGGTTTTGAACAGAGTATTAGCTTATGCTACTTAGAATTCTTCAATTCCTTTCGCAGCATCCACCCACTTCTGGGCTTCGACAATTTCCTCGTGATCTTCCATTGCCTTGGAAACTGCATCTCTTGCACTGGAATCATCAATCATCTCGAGTACCTCTGTCTTGGTCTTACCATCATACATACGCAGGACCGCAGTTACAAGTTCCGGAATGTACTCTTCTCTATCAAGATCAAGAGCATGACCTTTCAGGAGCTCCTTCCACTGTCTTCTGACCCATGAACGATAAGCATAGCCATGAACAATAATCTGATATACATGAAACTTCTTTTCTGCCATATCCAGGACGTCATCTTTTGTAAGACGGCCGGGAATTCCAAGATCATTCTTTCCAAAAGTCACTTCTCTTTCATGCTGCGTAAGATCCGGTGTGGGTCCATCGTCGCCGATAACAAAAAGGATGCCCTTCTTCCCACGTTTTTCCAGACTGTCAAACTCAACATGATGTGCAACGAAATACTGAGGAATGATATAGCTCTCACTACCATTTCCTCCACCATTGCCCTGAATATAAAGACTTTTGATCTGAGCAATCATCTGATTGAAATCAGCCTCAAACTGGCCAATCTGAAGCGGTGTACTGCAACTTGCTCTGATATCATTAATAGATGAAAACAGAAGCTGCGGATCATAACTCACAGATTCCGGGACTTCCACAGCAATCCTTCTCATATAATCTGTGACAAGAGCAGTAAGAATTCTATCCATAGATCCGGTGTTGTCAAAACAAATCATGACCGGAACCGAATTCGGGCAACCGCTGGAATCACGTGCCTCACGCGGGAGCTTGGTCTGAGCGGGATCCATATCCGGCTTAATGCTCGACGAATAGATCCGCTCGACATCTCCACTTCTTACATTAGAATAGTCATGTGTGCTGTAGTAAGAACTTACACTACTTCTGTTGCGATCTGAACTGCCACCCATAATAACCTCCTTTAGAAATTATCAATTGTTGTTTTATTTAAGATAAACTCATTTCTACAAAAACGTGTTTATCAAAGCTACCATCTCGAACGAGTTCCCACGCCTCAAACTCCTTATAGGCATTGGGGTGCACATAAGTACTATTTAACCACTCTGCAAAAGGTTTAGGAATATCTCCCAAATCCTTTCCAGTAATATCACCCAGAAGTTCACGACCTACTTGCTTGATAGCCAGCATGTCAATTTTATATGAACCATATTGGTATCTTCTTACTTCTTCTGGAATAATACTTTTAATCTTTGCAGGTAATCCCATAATCTGTTCATTTGCCAAACCAGTGATATTCCTTGCATTGTTAGTTGTGAAAAACCATCCCCCATACACTCCGACAATTCTTACGTCCTCTATAGAAAACGGTTCTCCAGGAGGGACATACCTTCCAGGAGAGAAAAAGATGTTCTCAACTGTAATAGCGTTATGTGAAACTCCCCGGAGGTTACAGTATATTGCCACCATGTAGAGTCTTGTCATAATTGACGCCACATATTTTGGATCCATCCTTCCATCAAAGTACTCTAAAATATTTGCTAAAGGATACACCTGCGAGTGCGGTTTTCTTACAATTATGACAAAGTTGCCATCTGCTGTTTCAAACGACTTAGTCACTTTGGGAAGATAATATTGTACCTCTGCCCATAAATCTCTGCTGACATGTCGCTCAAAACTGGTCTTGGAAATGTAATTCTCATAGAATTTCCGATAGTCTCCGTAAACTACAAGAATCACGTGATCTTTTGTAGTAAGCATCTTTCCGATGCGTTGTTCTTGAATGTGCTGATATACAAATTTAAATCTGTTACCGTCAACATCATACACAACAAGCTCACCAAAAGAATCACCATTCAGCTCGGCCATACCCTGCTCGTACAGAAGTATTATATTCTGCTTAATAACATAGTATTCAATTGTTTTATACTCTGCAGGCTTAAACCTCTCAAGATATTCATCCCTTTCCCTTGCCATACTGGTAGGATCTCTTGAATAAATCTCCCAAGGGGACTTAGCCCGTTTGATTAAATCTTCAGTTACCCGTATCATTAACAACCTCCTTCCAATAGATTTTGCAAATTCTTGCAATAGGTATCTGTAAAATTAACATAATGATTATACCAAATCAATTATGGAAAATCAAGAGGAAATTTACTGAAATAATAATATTTTTTGAAACAATGCTATTGAAAAAAAAATACTTAATTGGTATCATTATACAAGGTGATAAAGTGGAAAATAATAATACAAATAGAAAGTCATTCTCTATTAGATTATCCGTACTTGTCGCAATAATTCTTGTTTTTTTTATCTGCGTGAGGTATACCTCTGATTCTTCTTTTAAAAAGAAAATGGATACGAAGGTTCTAAAAAAAGAGGTAGCTGAACAGTCTTTAAAAACTATTGAAATCAACTCTGACAACAATCCCATTTCGTATGCATATGACAATTACATTGTTGTACTGGCTAAAAATAAACTGACAGAGTATGATTCTAACGGAAATGTTGTGGCCGAACTTGACGTCAATATATCAATCCCTCTTTTTGCATCAAATGGTAAGTATTTAGTACTTGCTGATAAGGATGCCAAAAATATTTATTTGATATCAGGCTCAAGTATATTATGGAAAAATTCTGTAGATGGAGATATTTCTCAAATAAATGTTAATAAAAATGGTTATGTGAGTATAATCATCAAAAACACGATTTATAAATCTATTGTGCTTTACTATGATTCAGATGGCAAAGAGATATTTAGAGATATTCTCTCTTCTAACTATGCTACATGTTCTTGTATCTCACCAGATAATAAGTACCTCGCCGTTGGAGAAGTTGACTATTCTGGTACTATCATAAAATCTTCTGTTAAGATTATTTCTGCAGAATTAGCACAAAGTGATCCAAATAATTCTATTGTTTATACGTACAATTCCGATAATAATGAAATTATTACTAACATTAATTATCAAAACAATTATGCAATTTGTATGTTTACAGACTACATTCAAAAGATTTCACCAACAAGTGATGAAAGATTATATGATTTTACATCAGACGACTTATTTGTCGATATCAATTCCAAAAATCATATGATTAAAATCAATAAGCAGTCATCTGGGCTTTTCTCATATGAATATGGTGTTTCTATAATAAATACTTCAAATAAATCTGAGGGATTATATATTTTAAATAGTGACTTACCAAAGTCAATATATGTCACAGGTAATAATATTTTGTTGAACTTAGGAAATGAAGTGCATATCATTAATACTTCAGGTTGGCTTATTAAAAAATACTTATCCACAAAACAAATAAATTCTATTATCATGGGCGATAATATTGCTGGTATTATTTATAAAAATAAAATTGAAATAATTGATTTCTAGAAAGAGGTAAAAAATGATTTTTGATTGGGCCCCTGCTGCAGGAGTAATTGTTGATATAGCAATGCTTGCTTTTATATGTACTACTGTTTATCTTGCATACAGAAAAGGGTTAGTTGATGTGATAGCAAAAATATTAGCTTTTGTAATCGCTATTATATTAACCGCAATGCTATACAAACCTGTCTCTAATTTTATGCTAGAAAAGACAAGTTTAAAGGCTACTTATTCTTCAAGTATACAAACAGTTTTATCTAAAACATCTTTGGCAGATGGTGAATTAATTACAAAGGAACAAGTAAATCTTCCAAATAGTATTTTAGACTTTATCAACAGTCAAGCCAAAACTGCTATTTCAAGTGGACAAGAAGCAGTTATTGAAAAAGTATCAGATGCACTTGCTATTAAACTAGTACAACTCATGGCTATGTTACTCGTATTTATAGTAATAAGGATAGTTTTAATTTTTGCACAGTCACTACTTACTATTTTTGCAAAATTACCACTAATTAACATTGTAAATAAACTTGGTGGAGCCGCATATGGTTTTATTAAGGCAATTCTAATTCTATACTTTATACTTGCAATTCTTTCAATTATTACTACATTTAACAGTACTTGGAACTTTATGTATGCAATTAAAGCCTCTCACATTGGAGGATACTTATATAATCACAATATTATCATGAATTTATTCTCACATTAATTTGCATTATTTATTGTTATTTATTATAATGAAATGGACATGTTTTTATATGTCCATTTTATTTTGTTATACATTTCTTTAAGGAGAATTATTTTGAATAGAATAGATGGTCATTCTAATCATAGGAATGAACGCAAGAGAAAAGAAAAAAAAGAAGATAAAAAAAATAGAAACAAAAAGAAAGTCGAAAAACCTATTAAAGAAAAGCCAGTAAAACAAGAAAAGATAAAAAAATCACATCCATTTTTAAAACTAATTGGCGATATAATTCTTATTTTAATTATCACAATAATAGTGTTAGGTGTTTTGTTTTATCAAAAAATGGAAGAAAATGGCGGCGGAGTTCAGGGGGCTTTATGCACAATTTTTGGACAATCTGTGGAAAATCTTGACAAACTTGAACCAATCAATGTATTAGTTTTAGGTGTTAGTGAAGATATTGGAGCTGAACTTTCAGATACTATTATAGTTTGCAATTATGATCCACAAAGTCAAAAACTTGTAATGCTTTCAATTCCTAGAGATACATTTGTCGGAAAATCTCCAGAAGCCGCTAAAGGCTCTGACAAGATAAATTCCGTATATAGTAAAAAGGACCCAACAAAAACATTAAAAACTGTCAATACGATAACAGGACTTAATATTAAATACTATGCAATTGTAAAGAATACATCTTTAATCAATATAGTGGATATCCTTGGTGGAATTGACTTTGAGGTTCCAATAGATATGGATTATGATGATCCAACCCAAGATTTGCACATTCATTTATCTAAGGGCATGCAAAGAATTAATGGAGCCAAAGCTGAACAACTACTTAGATTTAGACACAATAATGATAAAACAAGTTATCCATCATCGTATGGAGACAATGATTTTGGAAGAATGAAAACTCAAAGAAACTTTATCAAAGAAACTATAAGGCAAACTTTAAAACTAAATAACATTCCAAAAGCCAGAATAATATTTAACTCAATTATGGAAAACGTTGAAACCAATATAGATAAAGATATGATTTTTTCATATATTCCTAAAGCTGCAACATTTGATACAGAAAATATTGTTAGCTTACAACTTCCTGGAGAATCAGCTAAATTCAATGAACTATGGTTTTTCAACTATTTCAAAAAAGAAACTCAAAAATTAATACAAGAAAACTTTTCAAAATAGGAAAAGACACCTAGTTTTTTAGGTGTCTTTTATAAAATCTCTTGATTTTCATTTTTATTTTTGCTAATCTAGTAAATATTCTTTTTCTTTTTTGGTTTCTTTGTTATAAATGTTAGTATCACTACTGCCACTGCTGCTCCAATTCCAATTTCCTTATAATAAGTTCTTTTTTCAACATCATTTGCTGCTATCAATTTAGCATCGTATTGTAATCCATCTACATCAAATGAAATTGTTCCAAGTTCATCACCTGCCATTATTGGTGCTAGTATTTCATCATTTAGCTTAATATCCGGTATAGTTTTATTCGCATCATTTTCTTTATTGTTAATTACTATTATTTCTCTATCAATCAAGACATTCAAACTTTTTGTTTCTTCTGTTGCATTTTCTATTTCTATCGTTTTTATCACGTCACCTTTAGAGTGAATTTTTGTAAGAGTATAATTATCATACGCGTAGTTAATCATTTTTTCTGTTTCTGAAAATTTGCCGTTTGAAGTCTCTGCTCCTAAAAGCACAGTAATAAACTCAAGTCCGTCTCTTGCCACATCAGTAATCAAGCAATTTCCAGCTTGTGCTGTAGTACCGGTTTTGATTCCTCTAACATTTTTGTTATAAAAAGAACTATCTGGATTTATAAATGAATTTGTATTTCTCATTACTCTATCTTCCGCCTCATATTTGTTAGTAGCAGGAAGCGTGTATTCCATCGTAGATACTATTTTTACAAACTCTTCATTCTGCATAGCATATTTAGCAATCAAATACATATCGTTTGCAGTAGTATAGTGTCTTTCATTATGAATGCCATTTGGATTAACAAAATGTGAACCTGTACATCCAATTTCTTTTGCCTTTTGGTTCATCATATCTGAAAAAAAATCTACATTTTTACCAACATGTTCTGCAAGAACATAAGCTGCATCATTTGCAGATTTAAGCATCAATGCATAAAGTAAATCTTTTATTTTCATCTCTTCTCCAACTTTTAGTGGAGCAACAACATATCCGTCTGGAATTTGACTTATTGCACTTTCTGAAGCTATCGCAACATCATCCAGATTGCAATTTTCAAGTACTAGAATAGCTGTAAGAATTTTTGTAACAGATGCAGGATAATTCTGCTCATCTCCATCTTTTTCATATATTACTTTTCCTGTATTAGTTTCTATAATTAATGCAGCATTTGCATTAACATTAAGATTTTCGATTGCAAAAGATTTACAGCATAATAATGTTATTAACAAAAAGCTACTTAATAGTTTTTTTACCCTGTCCATAACTTTCCTTTCTAAGTCATATAATAGTACTATATTATCTTATAAATCAATAATTTTCAATATTTATAATAATTTTTAAGGAGGATTTAATGAAAGAAAATATAAAAATAATCATACTTGCCATAGTCGTTCTAGCAATTATTTTATATAATTTTGCAACAAAACTAGATATATTTGACAAATCAGAAGATTTTTCAATTGAAAATACTAATCTTGTAGTTTCGGAATCTTCAAATACTAAAAAAGAAGTTCCTTTAGAAGAAAAAGCTAAAATTAAAATATATATTACAGGTGAAGTTGTCTCTCCTGGAGTATACGAATTAGAAGAAAATTCACGAGTTGAAGATGCAATACATGCTGCAGGTGGGCTTACAGAAAAGGCTGTACTCACTAATGTAAATCTAGCATACGTGCTTGAAGATGCTGACAAAATATATATTCCAAATTCGAATGACGATGAAGATACAGGAATTATTTCAAGTGAAATATCAAGTAGTACACCGTCGAATAAAAATCAAAAAATAAACATAAATAAAGCAAATGCACAAGACCTTGAAAGTGTACCTGGCATTGGTCCATCTACAGCAGAAAAAATAGTCACCTATAGAAATGAAAATGGTAAATTTTCATCTATAGATGACCTTAAAAATGTAACTGGTATTGGTGAAAAAAAGTTTGAATCAATTAAGGATTATATTTCTATCTAAATGGTCATATCAATTTCCTTTCTAATCTCCTCTACCATTTTTTCAAAATGATCTCCGCGAAATCCATGTTCTACTCCATCAAAGACTTGAATATGAACATTATCTTTTTTGTACTCTAATATATCTTCAAATAGTGATAGCTTATCATTAGTTCCATGAAAAATAAAAATTTCCGGTTTTGAGACTATATTTTCAGGTGTAATTTTAATATCCAACATCTCTTTATAGAATTCATAATATACCTCTATTCCTTCTGGTGTCACATATGGTGTCTCACTATATTTAGTCATATCTTCACCATTTGCAATCATCTCAAATATTTTTTCCATTTTTATAGCAGGTGATTTAAAAAATACCTTTTCAGCACAACACTCTGGATGTTTTTTTAAAAATTGCAATGTCATATAACCACCAAAACTTGAACCAAAAAGGAATACTCTAGCTTTTGAAAATCTTTTTATCGTATAATTATACACTTGCTCGTAATTATCCATACAATTCTTTATTAATAATTTTTCATCACTATCTCCATGTCCCGGCCAATCAAAACTAATTACAACCACATCTTTTAACCCCTGTGCCAGTGTCTTTATAGTATATCTAGTTCTACTAGAGCCAAATCCGTGACATGCTATCATTATATTTTTTACATCTAAATCATTTATATGTGTTGCTTTACTTTCCCCGCCATTTGAGTTACTCATTTCTAAATTGTATATTGAACCATAAATTATACTATCGTCTTCTTTTTTTATTAAGAAATTTTCCATAGCTACTCCCTTCTTTTTTATTCTATAATATTTGAAAAGTATTCATCAACAATTCTATAAAAATCGTTTGCCGTCTCAACTTGATTGGTCTTTTCTCTAAGGCACGATGAATCCTTTAATCCTTTTGAATACCATGCAATATGTTTTCTTATTTCTCTTGTAGCTGTATACTCCCCTTTTTGTTCAAGCAATAGTTTAAAGTGTTCCTTCATAACTTCTTTTTTATCATTTGGAGAAACATCTATTTTATTTAGCAATACACCCCCATGCTTATCAATATTTGATAGATTTTCAATTATTTCTTTGAATATCCATGGATTTCCAAGGCTAGCTCTCCCAATCATAATACCGTCCACACCTGTTACGTCAAACATTCTCTTTGCATCTTCGACAGATTTGATATCGCCATTTCCTACAACAGGGATTTTAACACTATTTTTCACATCTCTTATAATACTCCAATCAGACATTCCTGCATAATACTCATCTCTAGTTCTACCATGTACTATTATGGCGTCTGCTCCAGCATCTTCAGCGATTTTTGCTACTTCTGTTGCCACTATATGTTCTTGATCCCAACCTTTCCTTATCTTAACAGTAAGTGGCTTTTCTACACTTTTTCTAACTGTTTCTATTATTCTCTTTACATTTTCTAAGTCAAGTAATAACTTGCTACCATCACCGTTTTTAACAACTTTTGGAGCTGGGCACCCCATATTTATATCTATAATATCTGCAAATTGTTCAATATATTTTGCTGCTTCACCCATTATTTTAGCATCGCTTCCAAAGATTTGCATAGATATTGGTCTTTCAACCTCATCAAATTTAAGCATTTCTAATGTTTTTTCATCTTTATAACTTATTGCTTTGCTACTTACCATCTCGTTGCATAAAAGTCCTGGATTTCCGTACTTTTTGCATATCATCCTAAATGGCATGTCTGTTACCCCAGCCATTGGAGCAAGAATAAGATTATTATCCAACTCAAGATTTCCTATTTTCATTTTTTTAATATACATTTTGTTTTCCACCCTATCAAAAAAGGAAAGCTTTTATACATATTTTTGAAGCTTTCCTCTATATCCTATTCAACAAAAATTGCTTTTTGTCTTCTACTACTAATATTTAAAAGAAGTCCTATACAAATGTAGTTTGTAATAAGTGAGCTTCCACCATAGCTTACAAATGGAAGTGGTACACCAGTAATAGGTAGCAAACCTATGGTCATACCTATATTTTCTGCCATATGGAAGAAAAATATTCCAGCTATTCCAATTGCAATATATGCACCAATGTTATCTTTTGCAGTTTTAGCTACATAAATCGACTTTGTCACAAGTGTTATGTACAAAATCGTGATTGTTCCTGTTGCAACAAATCCCATTTCCTCTCCTATAACAGAGAAAATGAAGTCTGTAGTTTTAGGATGTAAAAAACCAAGTTGCGTTTGATTTCCTTTGAACAGTCCCATCCCGAAAATTTCACCAGCACCTATTGCAAGTTTTGACTGAATAAGATTGTATCCAGCACCACTTCTATCAAGCTCTGGATTAAGGAATACCCTAATTCTATTCATTGCATATTCTGGAAGATGAGTTAGAATTATAGGTATTAACGCAATAACAATAATCGTAGCAATAATTATATATTTTCTATCAATTCCAGAAACATAGATCATAAATAACAGTGCAATCATATAGCTAATTGCCGTTCCATTATCCGGTTCAAGTAATACAAGAAATACAGGTAACGCCGCAAAAGCCATAACAATCAATAGTTTCCATATTTTATTGATTTCTTTTCTTCCCTTTACTTGCATTTTACTTATAAGAAATGAAATAAAAATTATAGTAATTACTTTTCCTAATTCAGATGGTTGAATTGAAAAAGATTCTCCAAACTTAAACCAACTTCTTGCACCACTTATTGGCTGGGTAAATAAAACACCAATCAATAGTATTATTAGTACAATATAAGCAAGTCCAGAAAATCTTACAATTACGTTATAGTCTATAAAAAATGCTAAAAGCAAAAATGGTATACTTATTATCAACCACTGAATTTGTTTTTTGAACTCATAATACTCTGTGCCTTGGGTAGCCGAAAAAAGTGCAACTAATCCGAAAATCGTCAAAACAACACAAGTAATAAGAATAACCCATTCTGTATTTTTTAGTAATTTCTTCACAATTATGAACTCCTAATTATTTTCTTCAATTTTTTCCTTTGTATTTTTCTTTCCTGCTTTTTCATCAGCCTCTTCTGCTGCCTTAAGAAGATCATCAAAAGTAACATCGTCGTCGTCATCTTCATCGACTTCTTCAAATATTTCTTTAACTTCTTCTGTATCTTCTTTTGAATTATTATCTATAGTTTTCTTGGCTGAGTTTGAAGTAAGCCCCATTTCCTTATTAAAATCTACACCCTTAAAATCTTTGATTTTTTCAGCCATCATATCATTTTTTATATTAATTATAGGAATATTAGCATATAGTGATGGTGCTCCATTTGTACCATCTTCATTTGGAGTATTTGTAAGTCTAACATCTATTGTATCTTCATCAACTACAATATACTTTTTTATAACATCAATTATTTCTTGCTTCATAAGTTCAAGAAAGTCAGCAGAAACATTTGCCCTATCTTGCATCAAAACCAAATGTAATCTTTCCTTTGCTGCATCCTTTGAACCCAACTCTTTTTGTTGCTCTGTCTTAACAATTCTTTTGAAAAAATGTCCTAAATTTTCAAACATTACTTTCCTTACCTCCAAAATTTATCCTTTTCCAAACAACCTTTTTATTACAGCGAAAAATCCGCCTTCTCTACCAGGAACTGTTACTTCTATATTTTCTCCAAGTAACCTTCTTGATATTTCGATATATGCCTTTCCTGATGGTGCTTTTTTATTTGATATAACTGGCTCACCTTTATTTGTATGAGTAATGACATTTTCGTCATCTGGAACAACACCAATTAAATCAATAGCTAGTAAATCAACTATATCGTCAACATCCATCATTTCGCCACGTCTTACCATATATGGTCTTAATCTATTAACGATAAGTTCAGGATTCTTAATTTCTGATGCTTCTAAAAGACCTATTATTCTATCCGCATCTCTAATAGAAGAAATCTCGGCTGTTGTAACAACAAGTGCTCTATCAGCACCTGCAATAGCATTTCTAAATCCTTGTTCAATACCCGCAGGACAGTCAATGATAACAAAATCAAATTCTTCTTTTAATTTTCCTATTAAAGATTTCATTTGTTCTTCTGTAACTGCAGTTTTATCTTTAGTTTGGGCTGCTGGAAGTAAGAAAAGTTCTTTAAATCTTTTATCTTTTATAAGAGCTTGTCTTAATTTACATTTTTCTTCGACAACATCAACTAAATCATATACTATTCTATTTTCTAATCCCAATACTACATCCAAGTTTCTCAAACCTATATCTGTATCAACAAGCACTACCTTTTTCCCGGCAAGTGCAAGTGCAGAACCAAGGTTTGCTGTTGTTGTCGTTTTACCTACGCCACCTTTCCCTGATGTAACAACAATAACTTCTCCCATTAAATTTCCTCCTTAAATATCCTAACAAGAATCGCATCAATCTTAAAATTTAATACATATATATTATATTTTTTTTCTGTAAAAGTCAATGAATATGATTTTTTTTTGTAATGATTTTGTAATGTTAAGTACACTAACATATTTTCTGCGTTTTCTAATATAATATATGGGCACTAAATATTGACTTTTACTACGGATATATATAAAATGAAGGTGTTAAATTAGATTTTTATGCTCGTATACAATGAGCACTAAAAACAAACAATAATATAGGAGGTTTCAATGAGTAATTTAATCGAAATCAGATGGCACGGTAGAGGTGGCCAGGGTGCAAAAACAGCTTCATTATTGCTTGCAGATGCAGCATTTAATACTGGAAAATACATCCAAGGTTTCCCAGAATACGGGCCAGAAAGAATGGGTGCTCCAATTACTGCTTACAACAGAATCAGTGACACTCCTATCACAGTACATTCAAACATCTATGAACCTGATTACGTTGTAGTAGTTGATGATTCACTTCTTGATGTGGTTGATGTTACTGCAGGTTTAAAGAAAGAAGGAGCAATTGTTATAAACTCAACAAAGTCTGGCGAAGAGCTACGCAATTCTCTAAAAGGCTACGAAGGAAGAGTATATAAAATTGACGCTAGAAAAATATCTATCGAAGCATTAGGAAGTTATTTCCCAAATACTCCAATGCTTGCCGCTATAGTTAAAGTTAGTGGAATAATGACTGAACAAGCATTTCTAGATGATATGGTAGGATCTTTCAAGCACAAATTTGCTAAAAAACCTGAAGTTATCGAAGGAAATATGAAAGCTCTAGAGATGGCATTACATGAAATTGAAGAAGTTTAAAATCATAGATATGAGGAAAGGAAAGAAATATGACTAGTGATACATTAAATAACAAAACTCCTTGGCAAGATCTTACAATAGGTGGAAATATTTATACTGCTGGTAATGCTAAGGAATTCAAAACTGGTGATTGGCGTTCTACTACTCCTGTTTTTCATGCAGATATTTGCAAACAATGTGGCCTATGCTTCCCTGTTTGCCCAGATGATGCAATACCAGTAAACAAAGATTTACAACGTGGTGATTTTAATTACGACGCATGTAAAGGATGTGGCATTTGTGCAAAGGTATGCCCATTCAAAGCAATCGAAATGAAATAGATAAAAGTATAATATAATAATTTTTTAACACAAAGTGGTGTCACTTTTGACGATTTTCTGTCAAAAAGAATTGACCCTAGAAAGGATATAAATATGGGAATTAGAGAAAGATTAAGTGGTAATGAAGCAGCTGCTATCGCCATGAAACAAATAAACCCGGATGTAGTTGCTGCATTTCCTATCACTCCTTCTACAGAGATACCTCAGTATTTTTCAAGTTTCGTAAGTAACGGACAAGTTGATACTGAATTCGTTGCTGTAGAAAGTGAACACAGTGCAATGAGCGCTTGTATTGGTGCAGAAGCTGCAGGTGCAAGAGCTATGACAGCTACATCTGCTAATGGATTATCATTAATGTGGGAGATGATTTATATAGCTTCAAGTTTAAGATTACCTATAGTAATGAGTCTAGTAAACAGAGCTGTATCAGGTCCACTAAACATCCACAATGACCATTCAGATGCAATGGGAGTTAGAGACGCAGGTTGGATAATGTTATTTTCAGAAACAAATCAAGAAGCATACGATAATATTCTTATGGCTCACAGAATTGCTGAGCACAAAGATGTTATGCTTCCACTTATGGTTTGCCAAGATGGATTTATAACATCACACTCAATAGAGAATATAGAATTATTAGAAGATGAAAAAGTTAAAGAATTTGTTGGACAATATCATCCAGAACACTATCTTCTAAATGATAAAGAGCCAATAGCTATTGGTCCTCTTGATTTACAAGCATACTTATTTGAACATAAAACTCAACAAGCAGTTGCAATGAGAAATGCGAAAAGAGTTATAAAAGAAGTTTCAGAAGAATTTGAAAAAATGACTGGACGTAAATATGAGTTCTTTGAAAAATATAAGATGGATGATGCAGAACTTGTTATCGTTTGCATGAATTCTACTGCAGGTACTACAAAAGCCGCTATAGATGATTTAAGAGAACAAGGTATAAAAGCTGGACTTCTAAAAATAAGAATGTTTAGACCATTCCCTGCAGAAGAAATTGCAGAAGCATTAAAAAATGCAAAAGCAATTGCAGTTCTTGATAAAGCAGATTCATTAAATGGATGTGGTGGTGCATTATTCGAGGATGTCGTTTCAGGAATGTATGTAAGTAATGTACACGTTCCTACAGTTAACTATGTTTATGGTATAGGTGGTAGAGATACTACTGTTAATGATATCAAAAAGGTATATGATGACCTTGCAAATATCTCAAGCAGTGGATATATCGGTACTCCTTATAGATATTTAGGATTAAGGGGGGAAGTATAATGGCATATAATCATAAAGAAGTTATGGCTGAAAAGCCATCTAGATTTACATCTGGTCACAGAATGTGTGCCGGATGTGGTGCTCCAGCTACTGCTAGAATGATTTTAAGAGCATTAAAGCCAGAAGATCATGCAGTAATCGCAGGTGCTACAGGTTGTATGGAAGTTTCTACATTTATTTATCCATACACAGCATGGACAGATTCATTTATTCATACAGCATTTGAATGTGCTGGTGCAACTCTTAGTGGTGTTGAAGCAGCATACAAATCAATGAAAAGACAAGGAAAACTTCCTGATGATAAAACGACGAAGTTCATCGCATTTGGTGGTGACGGAGGAACTTACGATATAGGTCTTCAAAGTTTATCTGGAGCTATGGAAAGAGGACATGATATGGTTTATGTATGTTATGACAATGGTGCATACATGAATACAGGTATTCAAAGATCTTCTGCAACTCCAAAATTTGCCGACACTACAACTACTCCTGCCGGATCTGTCATTCCAGGAAAAATGCAATCAAGAAAAGATTTAGCTAAAGTTATGGTAGGACATCACCTTCCATATGTTGCACAAACAATCGCTACTGGAAACTTCTCAGATCTTTATACAAAAGCCGAAAAAGCTATTTATACCGAAGGCCCTTGCTTCTTAAACGTTTTAGCTCCATGTCCAAGAGGATGGGGATACAAAACTGAAGATTTAATGGAAATAAATAAACTTGCCATAGATACATGTTACTGGCCATTATATGAAGTTGTTGATGGTGTATATCACATTTCATATAAACCAGCAAACAAGAGACCTATCGAGGATTTCTTGAAGCCTCAAAAGAGATTTAGACATATGTTTAAGCCTGGAAATGAGTGGATGATTGAAGAATTCCAAAAAGAAGTAGATAGCAGATGGCAAGAACTTCTTGATTTAGAAGCAATGACAAATAAAGCAGAATAATTAGTATAAAGCGAAGAAAGAGGACATATTGCATATGTCCTCTCTTTATTTTAATTCTACTATCTTGAAAGAATATCGTTTTTATCTTCTTTTCCTTTAATTTTTCCTAGAATTGCATTAAAGATGATTAAAACTACTACTCCAATTACTATTAACTGCCAATAATCTATAATAGATTTTTTTATTTTTAAACTATTTACAATCCCCGCATACTCTGAATCATCTGCACCATCGCTTGATATATTTATAGTAATAAGTGTTGAATTTGTGGCTACCTGATACGATATAGTATATTTTCCATTTTCCTTTTTTACTAGCTTAACTCCTTTTTCACCACTCAATCTAATTGTTTCTGTACCTATGGTTTCTACACCTTTTGAATTATCTTCTATATATTTCAAAGCAGTATTAACTATTTTTTTACCGGAGTTTGTTTTTGTTGCAATAATTTGGATATCACCTTTTAACCCAAATGCAGCAGAAGCATTTGATTTCCTAAATACAATGCTACTTTCATCAATCGTTGATTCTGCATTATGTTCTTTGTATTCTTCGGGCATATCAATGCTATAAAACCTTCCGTCATAGCTATATGAAATTATAGGTATAGCAATTATCAATGCTATAGCAACTAAATACAAATAAATCTTCTTCATTTTTTCCACCATACTTCATTATTTTTATTTTTTAAATATGCCAATTATTTTTTCTAAAATATTCTTTTTATCTTCAACGACTACTTCTTCAACCCTTGGTTCTACATAGTCCTTTTTAGGTAGGTTAATATACCTAATTTGCTTGGGTGTAAGTTTTTGCATGCCTAGAAGATCTTTCGCTGCCTGCTCTATAGTATTAAGATTCAAACTATTTTGTATACTTATTTCAAGCTGGTCATTATCTTTGTTTAGCTGTGTGATTTCTGTCTTAAGAGTTTTTATTTGTGTAAATAATTGATCCTTCTCTGAATCCTTTAATGTCATCACAAAAAAGATTCCCAATATCAATATGACTTTCAATGCAATTTCTGCTTTAGCTCTTGTTTTTAGTTGTTTCTCTGTTAACTGCTTTTTTGGAGGTTTTTTTTCACTTTTTTTCTTTGTTTTTTCTCTTTCAACTTGGCCTCTAACAATTCTATCTGCCATGCAAAAACCTCCTTTCTTTTATATTTTTTCAAATATTCTTAGCTTGGCACTTTTACTCCTTGAGTTTATTTTCATTTCTTCTTCTGTTGGAAGAAGTGGTTTTTTAGTGATTACTTTTCCCTTTTTTATCGCTCCACATACACAATATGGAAGTCCTGGTGGACATGTACAATTTCCTTCTGCATCTTTAAACGCTTGTTTTACAGCTCTATCTTCAAGTGAATGAAATGTCAAAATACATAATCTCCCACCAGGATTTAAGGAATCTATTGAATTCGTAACTGAATTATATAATGTTTCTATTTCGTCGTTTACTTCAATACGAATAGCTTGAAATGTCCTTTTAGCAGGATGTCCATCATTAGAGAATGGGACTGATTCTTTTATAATATTTACAAGTTCACCGGTCGTTTCTATTAATTTATTTTTTCTATATAAGCAAATATTTTTTGCAATCCTTCTCGAATACTTTTCTTCTCCATATTCGTAAATAATATCAGCCAACTTTTTTTCGGGATATTGATTTACAATTTCCTTTGCTGTTTTTTTCTGAGTTTTATCCATTCTCATATCTAAACTACTGTCTGACATATAACTAAATCCTCTTTCAGGATTATCCAATTGGTATGATGACACTCCTAAATCAAGAAGGATTCCATCAACAGAGCCAATATCTAATTCGTTTAAAATTTCTTTAATATTATCATGATTGTTATGTACATAAATAACATTATTAAAATCTTTTAGTCTTTCTTTTGATGCTGCAAGAGCTTCTTCATCTCTATCTATTCCTATTAGCTTGCCATTTAAAGAAAGTCTTTTCACTATTTCAATACTATGGCCTGCGCCACCCATTGTTCCATCAACATATATTCCATCTGGCTTGATATTCAGCCCATCTATACATTCATTTAGCATAACCGAAATGTGTTTAAAATCCAAAACTATTACCTCATCTTTATAATTTCCAAGTAATTATATAATATTTTTATAATTAAACCAATATATTTCAAAAGGCAGTTAGTAATATTTACCAACTGCCCCTTTTCATCATTTGTAACTTTTGAATTCTTTTGTAAATTATTAAATCTTTTGTACAATATATCTTTTTTACCTTGGTAAATAAAATATATTTCATCTTTTGTTCTTACATGAAAATTTTATTATATAAAAAATTCTTTTTCAAGTATTTTTGATTTTTTTAACATATTTGTTATATTACTGATTTTACTCAATTCTCGCAATTTCTTGTCTCCGTAAAATAATTCACATAACTTGTCTTTTTTTCTTTTTTATACTAAACTATATACAAATTATAGAAAGGAATTTTTTAACTATACTATGTCAAAAATAAGTGTTATATCTTTTGCTTTAAATATTCTATTATACATCGTAATATCTACTCCTATTCTAGTCATTTGCAAAAATAAAAAAATATTCAAAAATCGCAATAGCTTTTTACTAGCAATTTGTATAGGAACAATTATAGAAATATTCCTTTCATTAATAATATACAAGTTTCCCAATAACATTTTTTCTACATTTATTAGTGTTCAAGGTATTATTAACTACTCCGTATTTATTTCAAAAATTATATTTTCTACAAGTAGCTTAATAGCAGTAAAAATCCTTATTCCAGCGTTATTAATTAATCGACATAAAAATATCCAAAAATTATTAACAGTTCAATTATTAATAACTCTCATTTTTTGTACAATTGGATTTTTCTACAAAAAAACAGTAGGATTTCTTTTTGGATTTCCAATTTCTGATATAGTTATTTTTACTATGAATATATTTATTTTCTTTAAAGAATTTAGACATAAAAACAACTAACTATTTTTTCTTAAATAGATTATTTACCATAGAAGAAATTTCTTCTTTTTCCTTTTTGGTTGTCTCAATGTCTTTTACATATTTTCCATCTTTTAAAAATATAATATCTCCCTCCTTGCAATTACTTGGCAGCAATTCTACACTTATGTCAACAATTTTCTTTGTATTTAATTCCTCGCAAACCGCTATTTTTCCTTCAAATCTGTCAATTGAAAATTTACTATTTTCCATAAAAAAACTCCTTTTATTATATTTGATTTCATTATACATTAATTAAGATAAAATAGAAATTATTTTATAGATATTTATTTTAGTATATGATAAAATTACAACAGAATTTTGTAAAGGGAGTTTGAAATGGATAGAAAATATATCATAATGATTATTGTTGCATTAGTTGTAATACTACTTATATGTGGGATGGTTCTTTTTCCATCTTTAAAGAAAAAACTTGAAGAAAAGAAAGACATTGAAATAAGAGAATCTTGGCAGCAAGAAGAAGCTCATACATCAGATATTGAAGTTAAGAATAATGGCTTTATTGTTTATAAAAACAATGGTGACGAAGTAAATATTGAAGAACATAAAGATAAGCCAGTTTTTATAATTTTTTGGAGCTCTGAGAATGATGATTCAATAAATCTTATTAGAAGAGCAAATACGCTGTATGATAATTACAAAGATAAAATTAATTTCTTTATAATATCTACAGATCAAGAGCCAAATTCTGATATTGAACAGGAACTTGATTTACCAATATATTATGATTTTTATCAAGAAGCGATTCGAAATATGCAAATTAGTGAAATTCCAGCTATAGTTACTATTGATAAAGATAATAACATTCTTAATGCCAAAGGTGGCCTTGGTTCTACTGATATGCTTGAAGCAAATTTAGAATTATTAGTTGGTGAAGATGATATATAAATAAATATCCCCCGGCATAGCCGGGGGTATTTTACTCTTATCGCCTAAAAGGCTCTTTTATTAGCAGAGCCTAAAGGCTCATAGCTGT
>OCVV012847333.1_pt1 | contig 55879 bp, 51 predicted proteins | sample 1539721 | NCBI WGS metagenome assembly OCVV01 (sample SAMN02144230, study PRJEB22623) | gut metagenome | biome: sheep rumen | host: Ovis aries | place: New Zealand
GTGAAAACGGACAGACCGCCATGCTGCTTGGCAATGTTGTTGATCAGCTCCATGATCATGACCGTCTTGCCGACGCCGGCGCCGCCGAACATGCCGATCTTGCCGCCCTTGGCGTAGGGACAGATCAGGTCGATGACCTTGATGCCCGTCTCCAGGATCTCCGTGGAGGTGGACAGCTCCTCATAGCTGGGTGCGGGACGGTGAATGTCCCAGCGTTCCTTCGTCGTGACCGGTTCGCCGTCATCCACCACGTCGCCCAGCACATTGAAGATTCTGCCCAGCGTTTCCCGGCCGACCGGAACGGAAATGCCCTTGCCGGTATCGGTCACGGTCACGCCGCGCTGAAGGCCGTCCGTCGATCCCATGGCGATGCAGCGAACGGTATTGTCTCCGATATGCTGCGCCACTTCAATCGTCAGCGTCCGCTCCCCAATGGGCAGAGTCAGGGCATTATAGATCGGAGGCAGATAATCCTCTCCAAAGTGCACGTCCACCACAGGCCCCATGACCTGGGCAACGATCCCCGTATGAACCTTATCCAAAGTCTCATCCCCCTTTAGCCGGGTATCCGGTTTTTCCGAATTACAGGCCGCTGCCGGCCACGATCTCGGTAATCTCCTGCGTAATGGAATTCTGTCTGGCCCGGTTATACTGCAGCTGCAGCCGGTCAATCATCTCCTGGGCGTTCTTTCCGGCGGAATCCATCGCCATCCGGCGCGCCGCCACCTCGCTGGCAAAGCTCTCCCGGATGCACGCGGTCAGCAGCCCGCTGACATAGGTGGGCACCGCCGCGTTCAGCACCGTCCGCTCATCGGGCTCAAACACCGGCCCCGCCGATGGCGCTTCCCCTTCCGCCTTCGTCAGCGGAAGCACCCACAGGATCGTCGCCTCCTGGCTCATCATGGACCGGTACCGGGTATAGAGAATTCCGAGCCTTGCGTATTTTCCGTCCAGGAAATCCCGGCACAGCGCATCCGCCATCTTTCTGGCTTCCGTCGCCGGAATCTTTTCCGAAGAGATCACCGGTTTGCCGAACCGCTCGCAGGCGCGCTTGCCGATCGGGATCACCTCCGCGTCCAGCTCGGTCGCCGCCAGACGGAACACATTCGCGTTGTATCCGCCCGCTAGCCCCCGGTCCCCGGCGATCACGATCAGGCGCGTGCCTGAACCCGAAGGACTCATATAGGGCGTCTTTGCGCATTCCGGCGCAGCCCGGAGCACGCGCACCACATCATCCATGGCGGCGGCATACTCCCGGCTCCGGGTCATGTTTCGCGTGGCCCTGCGGATCTTGGAGGATGCCACCAGCCCCATCGCCCGCGTCAGATGCAGCGTGGAATCCACGCTCCGGATGCGGCTCCGCAGGGATTTGATATCAGCAGCCATCCGTTACCCCCTGAAGTCCGCTAAGGCTTTCTTCATTTCTTCCACGTCGCTGTCTTCCCACTGGCCCTGCTCAATCCGGGAAAGCAGATCCGGATACCGGGCATGCAAATGCTCAAACAGCTTTCCTTCCCAGGCGGCCACATTCTTCGGCTCCACGTCATTGAGATAGCCGTTGATGACCGCATAGACGATCGCCACCTGGCAGCCTACCTCCACCGGGCTGGACCGCTTCTGCTTCAGCACCTCCACGATGCGCGCGCCCAGGGCCAGGCGGGACTTGGTGTCCGCATCCAGGTCGGAGCCGAACTGGGCAAAGGCCTGCAGCTCGCGGTACTGCGCGTACAAAAGCTTCAGTTCGCCGGCGACCTTCTTCATGCCCTTGATCTGCGCAGCGCCGCCGACGCGGCTGACGGAGATACCGGGGTTGATCGCGGGACGGATGCCGCTGTGGAACAGCTCCGTTTCCAGGAAGATCTGCCCGTCGGTGATGGAGATCACGTTGGTGGGAATATAGGCGGAAACATCGCCCGCCTGGGTTTCAATGATCGGCAGGGCGGTAATGGAGCCCCCGCCGTATTCCGGCGCCACGCAGGCGGCCCGCTCCAGCAGGCGGCTGTGCAGATAGAACACGTCACCCGGATAGGCTTCCCGTCCCGGCGGGCGGCGGATCAGCAGGGACAGTGCCCGGTATGCCACCGCATGCTTGCTCAGATCGTCATAGACAATCAGCACATCCTTGCCCTGGGCCCGGAAATACTCCGCCATGGCGCAGCCGGAATAGGGAGCGATGTACTGCAGCGGCGCGCTCTCCGCCGCGGAGGCGGAAACGATGATCGTATAGGCCATGGCGCCCGCTTTTTCCAGCTCCTGAGCAATCTGCACCACGCTCGTCCGCTTCTGGCCGATCGCCACATAGATGCAGATCACGCCCGTCCCCTTCTGGTTCATGATCGTATCCACGGCGATGGTGGTCTTGCCGGTCTGCCGGTCGCCGATGATCAGCTCGCGCTGCCCGCGGCCGATCGGAATCATGCTGTCGATGGCCTTGATGCCGGTCTGCAGCGGGACGCTGACGCTCTTGCGCTGGATGATGCCCGGCGCGGGAGATTCAACAGGGCGGATCTCCTTCGTCTCCACCGGGCCCTTCCCGTCGATCGGCGCACCCAGCGCGTTCACCACGCGGCCCAGCAGCCGCTCGCCCACCGGGACGCTCAGCGCTTCCCCGGTCCGGTAAACCACGCTGCCCTCCCGGACGGAGTCCTTGTCCGACAGGATGGCGACGGAAACCGTCTCCTCCTCCAGATTCTGCGCCACGCCGTAGCTCCCATCGTCAAACCGCAGCAGCTCGTTGGCCATGCAGGAGCGCAGGCCGTACACCGTGGCAATACCGTCGCCCACGGTGATGACCGTGCCGTTCTCCTTCATTTCGATTTTGGATTCATACTGTTTGATCTGTTCTTTAATGATACTGCTGATTTCTCCCGCCTTGGAGGTCATGCGTTCATCACTTCCTTGATCTCATCAAGCTTATTCCGGATGCTGCCGTCAATTACCCGTCCGTCCACTTCCACGCGGACCCCGCCGATCAGCGACGGATCCACATGGCAGGAGAGCGTCACCCTGCGGCCCAGCTTTTTCACCAGCTTATCCCGCAGCACCACCATTTCCGCTTCCTTCAGCGGCACCGCCGAGGTTACGATGGCCACGGATTCGCCCCGGTACTGGCGGGAGAGCTCATTGTAGTCCTCCGCCATCCGGTTCAGCGCCGCCACATGGCCCCTGGCCACCATCATCCGGAGAACGCCCAGCAGGACATCCGGAATCTTTCCGCGGAACGCCGCGTCCAGCGCGTTCAGGCGTTCCTCCTTGCTGATGGCCGGGCTTGCCAGCAGCGCCCGGTATTCCGGCGTCTGCATCATCGCGCTGACCACCGTTTCCAGGCCGGCGGAGGTTTCCTCCAGCTGGTTTTCCTGTGCCGCCAGCTCGAACAGCGCCTCGGCATATTCCCTACTCGTTGTTGTCATTCTCGTCTCCTGATTCCGTCTATCAGTCCAGATCGTTCAGGAAGGAATCGATCAGCGCGCGGTGATCCTCCTCGTTGATCTCCCGCTCCAGCAGCTTGCCGGTCAGGCGGGCGGATACGTCGGCGATCTCGTGCTTCATATCATCCTCCGCCTTCTTCCGCTCCAGCTCCGCGTCCGCCTCCGCCTGGCGGCGGATATCCGTCGCCTTGTCGCGCGCCGCAGCCACAATTTCGTTGCTCCGGTACTCCGCGGTACGCGTCGCCTCAGCAATGATCTGGTCAGACGTCTGCCGGGCGGCGGACATGGCGGCTTCATAGTTCAGCCGGTTCTCCTCCGCCTGCTCCCGGGCGGCCTTGGCCTGCGCATAATCCGCATCGATCGCTTCCCGCCGGGTATTGATGATCTTCATGACCGGCTTGAAGAGAAATTTCTTCACGATCCATGTCAGGATCAGCAGGTTGACCAGGCTGATCAGAACATTCCAGATATTGACGGAGATAACGCTCAAATTCTGCATGGTTTCCCCTTCATTCGTTCAGATGTTTTCCCCTTTGTTCTGACGCGGGACAGGTGGATTACTTGATCGCTTCCTTCAGGATGCCGGTAAAGGATCCGGGCGCCACAAAGATCAGCAGGATGGCAACGATCAGGCCGTACAGACCGGTCGTCTCCGCGATGGCACAGCCCATGATCATGGTGGAAGTCACGTCGCTTTTGCACTCGGGCTGGCGGCCGATGGCTTCGCAGGCCTTCGCCACGGCGTTGCCTTCACCGATGCCCGGGCCGATACCGGCGATCATCGCGCAGCCTGCGCCCAGTCCCAACAGTCCCAGCATGATACCCATTGCAAGTTCCAACATCGTTTTTTCCTCCGTTTTCTTTTTGCCTTATGCGGCTGATTTCGAGAGCTTTTCCTTCAGTTTCTTCCGCTTTTCGCGGCGGGCCGCCCATTCCTCCCAGGGCACCGCGCCGGAAACATTCAGCATCGTCAGCATCGCGAAGATGAACGCCTGCATCACGCCGCTGAACACGTCAAAGTAGATGCTCAGCACCGCGGGAAGACCGATTCTCAGGAAGGGGATATCCCCCAGGAATCCGGGCAGCCAGCCCAGCAGCGATTTGCTCAGCCCCGACAGGGCGCTTCCGATCAGCGCCGAGATCACGGCGCCGGAAAGGACATTTCCGTAATGACGGAACGCCATGGAAATCGGGGTGGAGAACTCGCCGATCAGGTTCATGGGCGCAAACACGGGAATCGGCTTGAACAGGCCGATGAAGTAGTTCCACAGGCCGCCCCTGAACTTGTAATACATGATCAGGAAGAACACCAGGAGCGCCCAGCCGAAGGTCACATTCACGTCCCCCGTCGGGCTGAACAGGCCGAAGAGGCAGATCAGAGAGGAGAACGCGCTCAGCGCCATGATCGCCGCAATGAACGGCGCCCAGGCGGAAAAATAGTCCCCCATGTTGCTGTTGACCAGTCCCTGGCACTTCTCCACGATCCACTCCGCGATCAGCTGGCGCCGGCAGACGGCCTTTGCCGTCAGCCCGTGGGTCAGATAGAGGCACAGCCCGAGAATGGAGATCATGACCGCCCAGGTATTGATCTGGCTCTCCGTGATGATCACCGGCATGACCGGCGCCTCAAACTCGGCATAGATCATCGCCCCGGCGATCTGCACCCCGTCCGCCGCCGGCGTAAACAGCACCTTCAGCACGATCAGCGCCAGAATCGGCAGGATCATCATCGCAATCAGCGCCCCGTCCACGGCCCGGAACCGGGTGCTTTTCACATCCGGCGTTGCCGCTTCAGTCAATCAGATCACTTCCTTCCGCCCCGGAGGGTTCGATGCCGCGCTTCCGGTCCACCATCGGGCGGAAGGCGAGGCCAATCCGGGGAAAGAGCAACGGTATCAGCGTTGCATATACATTCGTTTTGAACACGCCGACCAGCAGCGCGCAGATCGCGCCGACGCCCACAAGCCGCAGGCTGGCAGTCGCCCGGACCTGCTTCGCCGCCTGATCCGCCTGGCCTTTGTCAATCGCCCGGCTGACGGTGACCGCCAGGAGAAAATAATTGCCAACGGCAACGGCCGCGCCGCCTAGGTTGCCCAGCAGCACGCTCAGGTCCCACTGCCCGATCAGCAGGAAGACCGCTTCCATCAGGATGCTGAGCAGCACGACCCAGACCGCGATATACCCGGTCTCCTTCCTGACCGCCGGATCCAGCGCCACGCACGACCCCTCCCGATGCACAATCTGAGGACTATTCTATCAAAACCATATTCTTTTTGCAATCCCGGATGCGCCGTTTTTGCCCGTTCAATGAAGGAAAAATAGCAGTGGAAAAGCGAAGCGGAATGGAGTAAAATAAAGCCGAATCAAATCTGTCTGAATCCAGTTCATTTTTTCAGGAGGCTGTATGGGTAAGCTGGTCATGGGTTACTGGGACTGCCCCGTCTGCGGATCGCAGGGAATCCGCGGGGATGTGGTGAACTGCCCCTCCTGCGGGCGTGCCAGGGGAGATGTCCAATTCTACTTGAAAAATGTTGCCGAGGGAGAAACCCGCGAGGAAAACGAACGGGGCGATATTGAATACATGGACGAGGCCAAGGCCCAGTCCTTCAGCAAGAACCCCGACTGGTACTGTTCCTTCTGCAACTCCCTGAACAGTGACAACGCGCAGTTCTGCGGCAACTGCGGCGCCAGCCGGGCTGATTCCGAAAGCAACTATTTCGATCAGCTGAAAAAGAAGCAGGAACAGGAAGCCGCCGAGCTGGCCGCCCAGCCGCAGCCCGCTGCCCGGACGCAGCCGAAGAGCAAGCGTCCGCTGCTGATTCTGGCCGCGGTCGTCATCGGGATCATCCTGCTCTTTACCTATCTGAACGGAAACAAAACCGCCGGAGATCTGAAGGTGACCGCGCTGAACTGGGTGCGGAACATTCAGATCGAGGAATACCGGGAATTCAGCGAATCCGGATGGACGCTGCCCGACGGGGCGGAGCTGACGGATCAGAAGTCGGAGTATCATCATTCCGACAGCGTGCTGAGCCATTACGTGGACCGGGAGGTCCAGCGTTCCCGCCGGGTGCTGGATCATTACGAAACCTACTACACCTACGAGGACCGGGGAAACGGCAGCTTCGAGGAAGTGTCCCACCAGCGCCCCGTCTATGAGACGGAGTACTATACGGAAACCATCCAGGAGCCGGTCTTCATCCAGGTTCCCCGGTACCAGACCAAGTACTATTACAATATCTGGCGATGGACGCCGACCCGGGAAGCCACCGCGGACGGAACCGATCACAACGCCGTCTGGCCGGAAACGAACCTGGGCGAGAACGAGCGGGAGGGCCAGAAGTCGGAGGATTACCGCTTCACGGTGACCGACTCCAAAGGCGAAAGCACCACCTACCGCCTGGCGGAAAGCGACTGGAGGAACCTGAACGAGGGAGACAGCATCAGCATTACCTCCAGGCGCACCGGCGCGGACGCGTTCATCTCCGACGAGAAGGGAAACCGGATCGCCGATATCTATCCGGTCCGATAAACAAACGCCGTGCGGGGCAGCTGGCCCCGCACGGCCTTTTTTGCGTTTATTCGCATGAAACAGATTCGGGATCTTCATGGACTCACGAAGCAGGAGACCGCCGGTATCAGCGTTTCGGCCGCGGCCGGCTGCAACGATGGACCACGCTTTCGATCGGAATCGTGGCCGGTTTCCTTGCCATCGAGGCCATCCCCTCGTTTTGTATGGATGACAGGAACGAAAAGGGCCGATCATTCCCTTATTTGACGCCACGCCACTGGCCGAAGGGGAAGACCACCTGGCGCACATGTCCGACGATCATGCTGCGCTCCAGGGCGCCGTTCTGCCGGCAATCATTGGAGTTGTTCCGATGGTCGCCCATGACGAAGAAATAATCCTCGTTCACCTTGAATTCTTTCTCCGTCAGCGTCGGAAGGATTTCCGCGATCGCGCTCTCGCCCCGGTATTCCTTTCCGTCATAGGAGATCACCTGGATATTCTGCGCACGCATGCCGTCCGCGCTGGATTCATCCGCCTTTTCGGTCAGAACCTTCAGTTCCTTTCCGTCCCCGTCCAGCGCCTTGACCGGCGTATTGGCGCGCTGCCAGTATTCCCCGTTGAGCAGGAACATCTGGCCGTCCAGGATCTTCAGGCTGTCGCCCTTCTTCGGGATGACATAGGGTCCGAAGGAGGAGGCTCCCTTCCGGTAGGCGGATGCGATGGTGTCGATGTTCTTTTCCGCCTCCACCTGCTCCCCGTTGACGTACAGATACCCGTCGCGCAGCTCGATCGTTTCGCCCGGCAGGCCGACCACCCGCTTGACAAAATTCATCGCGCCGCGGGCCGGGTACCGGCAGATGACCACATCGAGCCGGTTCGGCGTTCCGTAGGACAGGCGCGCCGCCCGCTGGGCCGCGTTGTCGCTGGTGAAGGGCATGTTCAGCCAGATGCTCGAGTAGTCAAACTTGCTGACAAACATGATTTCTCCGTTCGCCAGCGTATCATCCATCGACTCGCCGTCCACCCGGACGGGTTCGAACACGAAGGCGCGGATGACCAGCGCGGCCACCACGGCGACCGCCAGGGTCAGCACCCATTCCAGGATTTCCTGCCCAAGCGATTTCTTCACCTTCTCCTTTTTCTTTTTCCCCGTCTGCGCCTCCGGCGCGTTCTCCTGCAGCTTTTCCTGTTCGCTCACGATCAGGCATCTCCTTTCAGGCGGGCGATCTCCCGCCCGATCAAATCCTTGTTCACATAATTCAGCGGAGAGAAGCGGCCCTGCGCCGCCTTCTCCAGCTTTTCCACCGCGGCTTTCCGGTCCCCGGCATCCAGATCATACCGGCTGAGGAAATAGAGCGTATCAATCTGCCCTTCCTTCAGGGCGATGGCCTTGTCAAACCATTTCCGCGCGGCCGCCTGATCGCCCCGGACCCGCCAGAGGAACTGCCCCATATTGTCCAAGCAGATGGAGTCCTCATCATCGTACTCGATCGACTCCCGGATAAACTGCTCCGCCTTTTCGATCCCGGCGTTCCAGGCATCCTCCGGGTTTGCCGGCTCCGGCTGCGGTTCCGCGGGATCCGCCTGCGGTTCCGTCTGATCCGCCGCCTCTTCATCCGTTTCCGGATCCTCCGCGGCTGCCGGTTCCGCTGCAGATGCCAGCGCCGCAAAATCAGGCCGGTTCGCCTGATCGTACTTCTCGATATACAGATATCCGAGCGTCTGATAGATCAGGCCGGTCTGCGCCTTGCGGAACTGCTGCTCCAGCGTGCTGATTCCCTTGTCCACATTGCCCAGCCGCAGGCAGCATACCGCGTAATAGACCAGCAGCTCCGTCCGCTGGGACGGCGTCATACCGGGCGCCTTCTGATGCGCCACCAGGAACTCCTTCGCCTTCTGGAACTCTCCGGCACGGATGATCAGCAGGGCATACGGCAGGATATACCGCGCGTCACTGACGCCTTCGGCAAAGGCTGCCTCGTACAGGCCTCTGGCCTCATCCGTCTTCCCGTCCCGCTGCAGTTTCATGGCCTTGTTGGCCTTGAACACCGACATAATTCCCATGATTCTCTGTCTCCTTCAGCTTGCGCCGCAAGCGATGATAGCGGTATTGTAACTCATTTTTTGTCTGTTGTACAGTTTCCCCCTGCCGGAGCGAGGGCTCGTTGAGCAGGGAGATCGCCAGCTCCGTCAGCCGAAGCGCCTCCGGAATATTTTTCCGGTAATGCTCCTCATGCTTGGCCAGCTCCACATAGGGCGTCACGCCGCCCCGGCGCTCGCGGATCATCCCCCGCCAGATCTCCGCCGCCTGCTCCCTCTCGCCGGTGCGGCGGTAGCTGACCGCCAGGGCGGAGCCCGCCAGATCCCCCACCCGGCTTTTCCGCGCCAGCCGGTAGCATCGGCGGGCGCTTTCCGTCCGATGCAGCCTCTCCAGCGCCCGGCCCATCGAATACACGTCCTCGCCGAAGGTGATCTGCTCCGGATGCAGATACAGATCCGCCATATGGTTCAGCAACACGCAGAGGGTGGCGATATCCTGGGCATTGTGCCGGAGAATATCATCCAGCAGAGAAATCTGCTTTGTTTTCAGATAGGTAAAATACCGCTGCGGTACCTCACTGCCCGGCAGGTCATCCACCCGGGGCTTTCCCAGTATGACCTCCTCCAGCCGCCCCAGGTTGCATCTTCCCAGCCGCAGCTTCCACAGCCTCCGGCACATATGCAGCAGATCCAGATGCGGCAGGTCCAGGCATTCCCGGTCCATCCGGTTCATCAGAAACCGGCTTTCCAGCAGCGGCACGTCGAAGGTCGTCCCGTTGAAGGTGCACAGCACATCAAACCGGCCCATGCCCGCCGCCACATGACGGAGCAGATACGGCTCCTCCGGGTAATCCCGCATCAGAAACTGATGCACTTCAAAGCCCTGATCCGTCAGGAACCCCATTCCGACCAGGAACGCCACCGTTCCGCTGCCGCCCAGCCCGGTCGTTTCCGTGTCCAGATACAGGATGCGGCGGGGATCCAGATCGTCCGGAAGCTCCTGGTCGCTCATCATCCGCAGCGTTTCGGCGCGAAGTGACAGCGCGCCGGGGAACTCCTCCATCGGTCGATAAACCGCCAGGTGCTGGCAGTCCCCGGCCGTCTCCGCCGGACGCTTCTGCGCATTCCCGGTTCCGCCGACCGCGCGCAGCTTATCCCTCAGATTCATTTTGTCAGCTCCCTCAGAAGGCGGATCGCCGTCCGCTTTCCGTCCTCGCCAACCTCGCCCACCGGGCCGACGCAGGAGGGGCATCCATATTCGCAGGGGCAGTCCTCCGCCACCTGCATCGCCTTCTCCAGCAGCAGCTCCCGCATGCCGAACGCCTTCTGGGACAGCCCGATTCCGCCGGGGCAGTTGTCATACAGAATGATCGTCGGCTGATCCGTAATGGGGCTTTTCACCTGATACACCACTGCGATGTCCTGCGGCGCGCACATCAGGTACAGCGGACACACGATCCTGAGCAGATTGGCAATTCCGAGCATCCCGTTTTTCAGCCGGTCGCTCGGAATCTTCGCCGCCACCTCCGGCGGCAGCGTCCACCACATGGCCGTGGTATGCATATCCGTTTCCGGCAGGCGCACGTGGCCGAAGCCCAGCGTCTCGTGGGTATCAAAGCGGATTTTTTTGAACATGGTCACCAGGGCGGTCACCTTGATCTCCCCCAGCGCCGCCTTCGCGGTTTTGGCAAAAGGCTCCTCCTTTTCGATATCCAGCAGGCTCAGGTTGATATTCAGGTCCGCATCGGTGTAATACCCCACGTCCACGCTGCGGATAAAGGCCTTGCACGCGTCAAAATCCAGCTTCTCGACCTGGAACTGGCGGCCCTCATGCATGTATATGGCGTTTTCATGCAAAAGCATCGGGGCGGTGAACCGGTCCATCTCCCCGATGACCCGGTGATGCGCCGGATCGGTAATATCAATGATGATAAAGTTCTCCGCCGCCGCGGACCGCAGGGAAATCTCGCTGGCGGGGAAATCCTCCGCGGACCAGTGATACCGTCCCTCCACATGGTGCAGAATGCCCTCATCGCTCAGGTATCCGAGCAGCTCCTCCGGGGCCGGCGCGTTTCCGAATCCGTCCCCGTCCTCAAAAGGCAGCTCGAAGGCCGCACACTTGAAATGGCTCAGCAGAATATACAGATTATCCGGATTCAGCAGCGCGTTTTCCGGGCTCTGGTGCAGGAAATAATCCGGATGATTGACGATGTACTGGTCAATGGCCGCGGAGGAGGCGATAAAGAACACGATGCTCGTGCCCTGGCGCCGACCCGCCCGGCCGGCCTGCTGCCACGCGCTGGCGATGGTGCCCGGATAGCCGCACATCACGCAGGCATCCAGCGCGCCGATATCGATGCCCAGCTCCAGCGCATTGGTGGATACCACCGCATCCACCTGGCCTGCCCGGAGGCCCCTTTCAATCTCCCGCCGCTCGCCCGGGAGATAGCCGCCCCGGTAGCCGCGGACCCGGCCGGCGTTTCCCAGTGGATCGCGCACCATGTCCTTCAGGTAGCGGGTCAGCACCTCGACCGTCAGGCGGGAGCGGGCAAAGGTGATCGCCTGAATCCCGTTCTTGAGCAGCATGCCGGAAATGCTCCGGGTGACGGGAATCGCGCCCTTGCGGATCCCCAGCTGACGGTTGATCACCGGCGGATTGTAGAACACGAAATGCCGCTCGCCCATCGGCGCGCCGTTATCGTCCACCAGGGTCACCGGACGGCCGATCAGCGTTTCCGCCAGCTCCTTCGGATTGGCAATCGTCGCGCTGCAGAGAATAAACTGTGGATGGCTGCCATAGAATTCGCACAGACGGAGCAGGCGGCGGAGCACATTCGCCAGATTGCTGCCGAAGACGCCCCGGTACGTGTGAATCTCGTCAATCACGATATACTTCAGGTTTTCAAACAGCTTAACCCACTTGGTATGGTGCGGCAGGATGCCGGAATGCAGCATATCCGGGTTCGTCACCACGATATGCCCCGCCTGGCGGACGGCCTTGCGGGCGGCGGCGGGCGTATCGCCGTCATAGGTGTAGGTTTTGATATCCACACCCATTTCCTCGATCATATCGTACAGCTCGCTGACCTGATCCGCCGAGAGCGCTTTGGTCGGAAAGAGATAGAGTGCCCGGGAATCCGGATCCTTCAGGATGGCGGAGAGCACCGGCAGGTTATAGCACATGGTCTTGCCGGAGGCCGTGGGTGTCACCACCGTGACATCCTCGCCCCGCGCCGTGGCCTCCATGCTGTGGGCCTGGTGGGTATAGAGCGCATGAATGCCCCGCTTCTCCAGCACGGGCGCCAGGCGCGCGTCCATCGACGCGGGAAAGGGGAGCGTCCGCGCCGGACGGGCAGGAATCACTTCCCACCGGGTCACGTCCTTCATGAACATATGATCCCGCCTGAGCTGATCGGCCAGCTGCGATACATTCATCCTTCCCGCCTCCGGTTCTGTTTTTCGGTTGTTTCATTATAGATGCATCCCGCGGCCATTGCAAGCCGCCGGCGGAAATCGTCCGTTTTCTCCCCGGCGCATCCGAATCCTCCCGCTTTTGTTCGCTCCGGGATGTGTCTTTTTCCCCGGAATGTGGTATAATGCATGGGTTTGACCCCAGGATGAATGTAACGAAGAAGGAGTATGTCCATGCGCAGTGCCATTTACGGAGCCGGTTCGCTGGGAACCGTACTCGGGGCTTATCTGACCCGGGCCGGAGAAACGGTGGACCTGATCAATCGAAACCGGGCTCATGTGGAAGCCCTGAAAAAGAACGGCGCCCGGATCACGGGCACCGTGAATATGACCGTTCCGGTTCATGCCCTGCTGCCGGAGGAAATGAACAGCAAATATGACGTCATCTTTCTGATGACCAAGCAGCTGAACAACCGTGAAACCGTGACCTTCCTCCGGAACTTTCTGACGGAGAACGGGCTGATCGTCACCATGCAGAACGGCATTCCGGAGGATTCCGTCGCCGAGATCGTCGGTGCTGAAAAAACGGCGGGCTGCGTCGTGGAGTGGGGCGCGACCATGACCGCCCCCGGCGTATGCGAGCTGACCAGCGAGCCGGACAGCCTGTCCTTCCATATGGGCGCGATGCCCGGCATCGATCCGACCCGGCTGCTGACCGTCAAGAAGCTGCTGGAGAAGATGTGCCCGGTACAGATCGAAAGCAACCTTCCCGGCGCCCGGTGGTCGAAGCTGCTGATCAACGCCACCTTCTCCGGCCTCGGCACCGTGATGGGCGGCACCTTCGGCGATGTGACCCGGAATCCCCGGGCAAAGTCGCTCGCCGTCGCCTGCATGAAGGAGGTCATCGATGTGGGCCATGCGGCCGGCGTCACCTTCGCCCCGGTTCAGGGGAAGGACATCGTCCGCCTGTTCTACTGGCGCAGCGCTCTGAAAAAGGCCATCGCCAAAATGATCCTCCCCATCGCCATGAAGAAGCATGCCGCCATCGAGCCCTCCATGCTGCAGGATCTGAAAAAGAACAAGCCCTGCGAGATCGACGCGATCAACGGGGTCGTCTGCCGCTGGGGACAGAAATACGGCACTCCCACGCCGATCAATGACCGGATCGTCGTCCTCATCCATGAAATCCAGGACGGGAAGCGAAAGCCTTCCCCGGAGCTCCTGAATGAATTCTGATCACTTCTTCCCGCAGCGGGCGCCCTGGCGCCCGCTTTTTTGTGCGCAGGATGTCAATCACCGTCAACAAATCTCCTTGACATCCGGGGCCGGCAGGCGTATTATTCTGTTAAACGATTAAACAATCGTTTAATCTTTCTGAGAGGAGTCCCCGCCATGAAGAAGGTTTACAAGGTTGAGGTCGACTGTGCCAACTGCGCCAACAAGATGGAGGAAGCTGCCGGAAAGGTTGCCGGCGTGGAGGAGCTGACCATCAGCTTCATGACCCAGAAGATGACCGTCCGCTTTGCGGAGGGGGCTGACGTCGCCGCCGTGATGAAAAAGGTGGCGGACTGCTGCACAAAGGTGGATGACGACTTCTCGATCCAGCTGTAATCCGCTCCGGGATTCATCCATCGTTTCTCCGCCGATTCCTCCGGGTTCCCCATGAAACGCCAGGAAAGTGAAGTGAGCCGGTCATGACCGCCAAGCAGCGGAAAATGCTGATCCGTATCCTCATCACCGCCGCGCTGCTGATCGCGCTGCAGTTTGTTCCCGAAAGCAGCGCGCTGCACGGCCTTCCCCTCTTTTTTCTGTACCTGATTCCGTACGGAATCATCGGGTATGACATTCTGCGGAAGGCCCTGAAGGGGATCATGAACCGTCAGGTCTTCGACGAAAACTTCCTGATGGCCATCGCCACCATCGGCGCGCTGGCCATCGGCCTGCTCAAAACCGGTGATTACGTCGAAGCCGTCGCCGTCATGCTGTTCTATCAGATCGGCGAACTGTTCCAGAGCTATGCCGTCGGAAAAAGCCGGCGGAACATCAGCGAGCTGATGGATATCCGGCCGGACTATGCCAATATTGAAACGGACGGAGCACTGACGCGGGTGGATCCGGACGAGGTGGAAATCGGCACCGTCATCGTCGTCCAGCCCGGGGAAAAGATCCCGATCGACGGCATCGTGGAAGAAGGGGCATCCAGTCTGAATACGGCAGCCCTGACCGGGGAGAGCGTTCCCCGGGATGTGAAGCCCGGAGACGAGGTCATCAGCGGCTGCATCAACATGAGCGGACTGCTCCGGATCCGGACCACCCGGGAGTTCGGGGAATCAACGGTGTCCAGGATCCTGGATCTGGTGGAAAACGCCAGCTCCCGGAAGTCCCGGTCGGAAAACTTCATCTCCCGCTTCGCCCGGTACTATACCCCGGCCGTGGTATTCAGCGCGCTGGCGCTGGCCATTCTCCCGCCGGCGGTGCGCGGCCTGTTCCTGGGCCTCAGCCCCGAATGGGGGGACTGGATCTACCGCGCGCTGACCTTCCTGGTCATCAGCTGCCCCTGCGCGCTGGTGATCAGCATCCCGCTGAGCTTTTTTGCCGGCATCGGCGGCGCGAGCAAATCCGGCATCCTGATCAAGGGCTCCAACTACCTGGAGGAGCTTTCCCGCACCGGCATCGTCGTGTTCGACAAAACGGGTACGCTGACGGAAGGCCGGTTCGAAGTGTCCGCGATCCATCACAGTCCCATGACCGAGGAAGCGCTGCTGGAATATGCCGCGCTGGCGGAGAGCGCTTCCTCCCATCCCATCGCCATGAGCATCCGCAAGGCCTGCGGGACGGAACCGGATCTGACCCGTGTGTCCGACATTCAGGAGATCAGCGGAAACGGCGTGATCGTCCGCATTGACGGAAAGGAAACCGCCGTCGGAAACGCCCGGCTCATGGAGCATCTGGGCATCCGCTGGAAGCCGTGCCATCATACCGGCACCATCGTCCATGTGGCGATCGACGGCGAATACGCCGGGCATATCGTCATTTCCGACGTGGAAAAGGCGACCTCCGCCGAGGCCATCCGCGCGCTGAAGGCCTCCGGCATCCGGAAGACAGTCATGCTGACGGGCGACGGAAAAGCCGTCGCGGAGGATGTCTCCGGACGGCTTGGCATCGATGAGGTCTGGAGCGAGCTGCTCCCGGGGGATAAGGTGGCCAAGGTCGAGGAACTGCTGAGCGGCAAAAAGGGCCGGGAGGTCCTCGCCTTTGTCGGCGACGGCATCAACGACGCGCCGGTGCTGAGCCGGGCGGATCTGGGCATCGCCATGGGCGCCATGGGATCGGACGCCGCCATCGAGGCGGCGGACATCGTTCTGATGGATGACAATCCGCTGAAAATATCCAAGGCGATCCGGATTTCCCGCAAATGCATGCGCATCGTCTATGAGAATATCGCTTTCGCGCTGATCGTCAAGGCGCTGTGCCTGATCCTGGGCGCCGTGGGCATCGCCAACATGTGGCTGGCCATCTTCGCGGACGTCGGGGTCATGATCCTGGCCGTCCTCAATGCCATGCGCGCGCTCTTTGTCCATCGGCTGTAACATCCCGGAGGTGAAACTGCATGGAATCCAACCGCCTGCCCCACCACCATGAGCACAGTGCGGAAAGCCTGTTTGATCACATGCCCGCGCCGGACGCGTTTGCCGGCGCGGCGGATCTGTTCAAGCTCATGAGCGACCGGACCCGGATCCGCCTTTTCTGGATCCTGTGCCACTGCGAGGAATGCCTGCTGGATCTCGGCGTCATGATGGACATGTCCAGCCCGGCGATTTCCCACCACCTGAAGCTGCTCAAGGCCTGCGGGCTGGTCGACTCCCGCCGGGAGGGCAAGGAGGTCTATTACCGGGCAGCGGACAATCCCCGCGCCAACGCGCTGCACCATATGATCGAGCACATGTCCGAAATCGCCTGCCCGGAATAAATGCGGAGGCTTACACCTCATCCTCCGGGGAATTGGGCGCGTTTTCTTCCTCTATCTGAATATCCTGGAACGCCGAGTACATCGGCTCTTCCTTCGAACCGCGCATGACGCGGTTCACATAGTTTTTGGTGATCTTTGCCACCACGCCGGAAAGGGCAATGACGCCGATCAGGTTGGGAATCATCATCAGGCCGTTGAAGGTATCCGCCAGATCCCACGCCAGGTTATCCCCCATCACCGCGCCGCCGAAGACCAGCAGCACAAACAGGACCCGATACGGCACCGTGCGCTTTTCGCCCAGCAGGTATTCGCAGGCCTTCGTTCCGTAGTGGCTCCAGCCCAGCACGGTGGAAAACGCGAACAGCATGATCGAGATGGCGATGAACGCGGAGCCGATAAAACCGAAGTTCTGATTGAACACGGCGGAGACCAGATTGGCCTTGCCCAGGGCCACCGTCTGCCCCGCGCTGTTGACAAACTCCGTCGCGGTCACGCCCGTTTCCAGATTAACCAGGCCCGAGGACAGGATCGAGAAGGCCGTCAGCGTGCAGACCACGATCGTATCCGCGAAGACCTCAAAGATGCCCCACATGCCCTGCTTGACCGGCTCCTTGACGTTGGAATTGGAATGCACCATGACCGACGAGCCCAGGCCGGCCTCATTGGAGAAAACGCCTCTCTTCATGCCCTGCTCGATCGCCAGCCGGATGCCGTATCCCACCACGCCGCCGGCAGCCGCCTCCAGACCGAAGGCGCTGCGGAAGATGGACGTAAACACCGCGCCGACATGCCCGATATTGATGAAGAAGATGGCGATGCTCCCCACCATGTACAGGATGACCATGAAGGGAACCACCTTCTCCGTTACGCTGGCGATCCGCTTCAGGCCGCCGACCACCACCAGGCCCACCAACACCATGATGATCACCCCGGTCACCCACGTCGGAATGCCGAACACGCTTTCCATGTTGCCGGAAATGGAGTTGACCTGGGTCATATTGCCGATGCCGAAGGACGCCACCAGGCAGAAGAAGGAGAACAGCCAGGCCAGCACCTTGCCGACCGTTTTGCAGCCCTTCCGGGCGCCCAGTCCGTCCCGAAGGTAATACATGGCGCCGCCGGACCATTCACCCTTCGCATTCTTCCGGCGGTAGAAAATGCCCAGCACGTTTTCGGAATAGTTGGTCATCATGCCCAGGAAAGCCATGACCCACATCCAGAATACCGCTCCGGGTCCGCCGACAATAATGGCGCCGGCCACACCGACGATATTTCCGGTTCCCACCGTCGCCGCCAGCGCCGTACAGAGGGACTGGAACTGGGAGATGCTCTTGTCCTTCGTATGCGTCGTCACATGGCGGTCCCGAAAGATCGCGCCGATCGTCTTCTTCATCCAGTGGCCGAAGTGGCTCACCTGAAACACCTTGGTCAGCACGGTCATCAGCACGCCGACAAACGCCAGCAGCACCAGCGCCGGAACGCCCCAGACCACGCCGTTGACCGCATCATTGACCTTGGCCACGCTGTCCAGGAAGCCGCCGGCTTCCTCCGCCCCGGCATGACCCGCCAGCAGGATCAGAAACAGTCCAGGCATCAGCTTTTTCATATCGTTTCCCCCTTCCGGAATGAATTCATATTATTACGTGCCGTTTGCGTCTGTCAATGCGGCCACGGGGGGTCTGCATTCAAAAAAACACAAACAAAGCAAAACGGGATTCCGCCGGCACCGTGGTTTGCCTCGATTGTATTTCCGCCACTTTTATGATACTCTTCCCTTCGGGGTGAGTGATGCGCATGAAACGTTTTTTCCGTATGATTCTGCTGCTGACGGCAGCGGTGCTCCTGACTGCCCTCTCCGCATCCGCGGAGGATGCCCTTTCCTTTCTTCCGCTGAAAAACGGAAGCAAGGGGCAGGAGGTGCTGGAGCTCAAGAAGCGCCTGAAGGAACTGGGATACTACCAGTCCGGCGAGTTTACCAAACGGTACACCGAGGATACGGATGAGAAGATCCGGGAATTCCAGCGGACCAACAGCCTGCCCGTCACAGGGGAAACGGACGAGGTCACATGGACGCTCCTTTTTTCCGATCAGGCGCTGAAGGCCGTCAAACCCACACTGCCGCCGCTGGCTACGCCGGCACCCACCCCGGTGCCGGACTGGCCGGAGCGGGATCCGGACGGCTATCTTGCGGATGGAGAGGAATACTTCTTCGAGGACGATGAAGCCGGTCTGTGGATCTATCTGGGAAAAGACCTGCAGATCGTCATCACCCACCGGGAGGACTCCTCCATTCCCCTGGAATGGTTCGAAACGGAGATATGGACCCGGAACGGCGAAGCGTTCCGGACCGCCGCCACGGATCCGGAGCATCCGGGCCGGAAGTTTCAGTACCCCGATGTCATCTCCCGAAACGAGAAATTCGTGCTCGGTTTCTCCGACGATTTCTACGGAAACCGGATGGCGGAGAAGGAAACCGTCGGCATCATCATCCGCAACGGTCAGATTTTCAGCCAAAAAACAAACCGGAAAACCGGCCATCATCTGCCGAATCTGGACATGATGGCGCAGTTTCCGGACGGACGGATGGAGGTATATCCCTGCAATGCGCATACCGCGGAAGAACTGCTGGAGATGGGCGCAGTCAACGTGTTCAGCTTTGGTCCCATCCTTCTGAAGGACGGGGAAATCAATGATCTGGTATACACCTATTACAAGAGCATCGAGCCGCGCCATGCCCTGGGCATGATTGCGCCGGGTCACTACTTCCTGCTCTCCGTTCAGGGGCGCCGCCCGGACAGCCGGGGTACCACGCTGCAGCGCATGGCGGAAATCATGAACGCGCACGGCGTTCAGCAGGCGCTGAATCTCGACGGCGGAAACACCATGGCACTGGTCTTCCGGGGCCGGATGCTGAACAAGATGGCCGTTTACAAAAACAAATCCTTTGTCCGCACCATGACCTCCCTGATCGGCATCGGATACACGGAAAACCAGGCGGAGGAATGATCACTGCCCGCTTCCCAGCAGATCCGGATACAGCTTCAGCTCAATCAGCTTATCCCGCAGCCGCTGCATATCCTCCCATGCGGCGGCCTTTTTCGTTTCGTCCCGCAAAAGCGCGGAGGGATGAAAGGTCGGCAGCATCCAGACGCCCTTCCGCTCCGTCCACTTTCCCCGGTCCCGGGTGATGCGGATGTTCGGATCCAGCGTATACCGGGCCGCCGTGGCGCCCAGGAGCACGATCACCTTCGGCCGGACCAGGTACGTCTGCATCCGCAGATGGATCCGGCACGCCTCCGCCTCTTCCGGCAGCGGCACCCGGTTCTGCGGCGGGCGGCATTTGACGATGTTGCAGATATAGACCCGCTCCCGCGGAAGATGGATTGCCGCCAGCATCCGCGTCAGCAGCTGACCGGCCGCGCCGACGAACGCGAGCCCCTGCTCATCCTCGTCCCGTCCCGGGCCCTCGCCGATCAGCATCAGCGGAGACTGACGGTCCCCCTGCCCCGGCACCTTGTGATGGATATTCGCACACAGCACGCACAGGCGGCAGGTTTCCACCTGACGGTCAAAAAGCTCCCATGTAATCTCTTCCATCGTCATTCCTCCCGACGCACAGACGGTTCAGACGCCCGGGCAGGCTCCAGCCCGGTGACCCGCAGTATGCCCTTCCGCAGGAGACGGAAGATCAGCGTGGCCACGATGCCGCAGGAAAGCACCGCCAGCAGGTAGGTGGGCACGTCCCGGATATAGACCAGGCTGCTGCGCTGATCCAGGAAGTTGTATCCGAAGAGCTCCACAAAGACCCCGTGCGCCAGATAGAAGTCCAGCGATACGGCGCCGAACCATGCCAGCACCCGATTCCCGATCCGGACTTTCATCATGAGCAGGAAGCAGAACCAGACCACGACGATGCAGATCAGCCACTGGGAACCCGCGCTGCCCAGGCGATGAATCACCTTCAGCCGATCGCCCCAGTTTTCCCCGTAAAATCCGCCCCAGTGGTTGATCACCAGATCGGAAAGCCGCATTGCGCCGTATACGCTCAGCATGCTGGCCGCAAGCCAGAGAATGTAGCCCTTCCTGAAAACCTTCGTCAGCGGTTTTTCAAACCGCCCGAACAGGATTCCCAGCGGGAAAAGAATCACGCTGTTGTACCACCATTCGCCCCGGATCCACCAGTCGTTCTGATGATCCACACAGGCGCAGCCCACCGTGTACAGCAGCACGCCGATGAATACCCACAGGATCGCGGTTCCCTCATGCCGGCAGAAGCGGAACGCCAGCCAGAAAATCAGATAGAACAGCGGAATGATGACCAGATACCAGGCATTCATGTTCGCCATATGCAGACCGGAAAGGTACCAGATCACATCGACGGCCCCCGTGGGCTCTCCCATGGCCGCACGAATGATCAGATAGATCACTTCCGACAGATAATAGGCGATGACCAGCGGCAGAACCCGACGCCGGAGAAAGCCCTTCAGGTATCCCGGCTTCGTCCGGAAGCTTTTGTACAGCCCCAGCCCGCTGCAGAAAAAGAAGACCGCCACGAGGATAAAGCCCATATCCACAAAAACATCCAGCCCGTGAACGATAAACCGCTTCGGATGCCAGCTGGCGCAGGATTTCTGGGCAATATGATGCAGCGCGACACCCAGCGCCGCGATCCCGGTCAGCATCTTCGTCTGCTTCAGGGAGGTATACTCCTCATTCCATTCTCCCCGTCGGTACAGCACCGCCCCGAAGAAGATCACCGCGCCGAGCAGAAAGTAAAACAGGTCCAGCCAGTCCATATGCAACAGATTCCTTCCGTCCGTTTTCTCCGATTCTGAAAAAAGGCGCCCGCCGGAAAACCGGAGGGCGCCTGATACGCTGTAAAATGGATTATTCCTTGACACCGCCCAGGGCTACGCCGGCGATGATGTACTTGCTGAAGGCGAAGTACACGATGATCAGCGGCAGCGCCGTCAGGGTCAGGCCCAGATAGATGGAGCCATATTCCGTACGATAGATATCGCCGCGGAGTTCCTGCACCATCATGGGCAGGGTCTTCAGATCAGGCTTGGTGAACAGCATCAAAGGCGTCAGGTAGTTGTTCCAGGATCCGATCACGGCCATGATGCCCATGGTTGCCATGGCGGGAACCATGATCGGCAGGATGATGCTGTTAAAGGTTCTCAGCTCACCGCATCCGTCAATCCGCGCCGCTTCCACCAGGGAGAGCTGCAGGTTGGCCTCCAGATACTGCCGGAAGAAGAAGACGGTGGATGCCGCCGCAATCGAGGGAATGATCAGCGCCAGCCGGTTGTCCACCCAGCCCAACTGGTACATGAACATGAAGAAACCGGTACCGGTGACCTGGCCGGGGATCATGATGATCGCCATGACCACCGCGTAGAGGAACTTGTTGCCCTTGAACTGATAGACCTTGAAGCCGTAGGCCGTCATCGCGGAGAAGTATACGCTCAGGATCGTGGATCCGAACGCGATGATCGCGCTGTTCTTGAAGCCGATGGCCACGTTGAAGTTCTTGGTGGCCAGCACGTTCCAGTTATAGCCCAGGTACGTGCCCGGAATCAGGCTGACACCCTGCTGAATCGCCTGGCTGGAACGGGTCGCGTTCACAATCATGATCCAGAAGGGCACGATCGCCAGCAAGCTCAGGAAGGTGCAGAAGACGTAGATCATGCTGCGCTTGGAGTTATGAACGCCCTGAACATGCAGCGCAAAGGCGATCAGGTTGCCGCACAGAATCATCAGCACCACCGGCGTGTTCAGCGTAGCAGTGCCGTACGGCAGCGCGAACGGGAAGGCCGTCAGCCGGATCACCACATAAGCCGACAGGATCAGGCTGATCAGATGCAGGAAGGAGGAAACCGTATACAGCACGCTCGCATCCTTGTTCCCTGCCAGCACCACCAGCAGCGCAGCCAGCACCATCGTGCCGAGCGCCGCCCAGATGCATCCGTAGTAAACCGGATAATTCCAGTTGTAAATCTTGTACTGATTCACAACCGACATGTCGATCTCCAGCTCGGCCGGGAGCTGTCCGGGCAGGAAGGAGTATGACAGTCCGGTCTTTTCCCCGGTGTCGGCCGCCGCCTGCTGATCGAGCAGCGCCTGCAGCTTATCCTTTTCCTTCTGAACCTTGTCCCGCTGCTTCTGGATTTCCGCCTCGGTCTTCTTTCCGCCGTCAATCCAGCGCTGCAGCTGCGTTTCCGCGCTTTCCACCTTGCCCTGCTGCTTCTCGATGTCCGCATCCATCGCCGCGGAGGAATTGTCGAAGAAGGTCGCCACGGGCAGGAACATACCGATAATCGCGATCGCCATGAAGATCAGATAGATTATCTTTCTTGTCTGTTTCATTTGATCGCCCCCTTCCCTGAAACTTTACCGGGTTTGGGGTCATGGTCATTGAGCACATAGCGGATGACCAGAGAGCCGGCAATGATGATGACAAACAGCACCACGGAAGCCGCGCTCGCCATGTTGAAATTCCGGGAACCGGTGAAGCCCTGGGTGTAAATGAAGCGGGCGACCGTATTGGTGGTCTCGTTCGGGTTGCCCTGGGTCATCATGTGCGGGATATCGAACATGGTCAGACCGCCAACCAGAGAGGTGGTCAGGTTATAAACCAGGATGGGCTTGATCAGCGGCAGCGTAATCTTCCAGAAGGTCTGCCGGGAGGTGCAGCCGTCCACCAGCGCCGCCTCGAACAGGCTGGGGTTGATACCGGAAATACCCGCGATCATGATGATCATGGTATTGCCGCACCACATCCACCACTGGATGAAGGAGATCAGGCCGCGGCTCCATGCCACGGAGCGGAAGTACTCAATCGGCATATTGGCGATACCGGATGTCTGCACAAAGGTGTTCACCGGGCCGATCGGGAACGCGAAGAAGCTCATGAACAGCATACCGATGGTCGCGGCGGTAATGATGTTCGGCATGAAGATCGTGGTCTTGTAGAAGCCCTGAAGCTTCAGGTGCAGGCGGCTGTCCGTAAACCAGGAGGCCAGGATCAGTGCCAGGCCCAGCTGCGGGACGAAGTTGAAGAACCACATGATCATCGTGTTCCCCAGCGAGCCCCAGAATTTGCTGTACACCAGGCTGTTCGGATCAAACAGCTGCCGGAAGTTCTCGAATCCAATGATGTTGTTGTTCAGAATCTTTTCCCAACCCACAGCATCCGTAATGGATGTCCGGAAGGTAAAGATGATCGGATACAGACCGAAAATCAGGAACGTGATAAAGAAGGGAGCGATGAAGATATAACCCCAATGGCTATAGCTGATCGATTTGACCTTCTTTTTCGGCCCAGAGGTTGCCTGCGCTTGCATAAATCCACCCCTTTTTGTGTAATCATTCCCGCGCACCGGCGAGGAATGAGGACTGAGAAGGAATCCTCCGAATCTCCTTCCCACTCCTCATGCCTCGAACCCTGACGCGGGGAAAAGAAGGGGCTGCCTCTGCCTCGTTGGCAAGAGACAGCCCCGAAGGTTTGTCTGTTTGCTACAGAACTGTCAAATGATTATTCAACAGTGATCGTGGTGATCGCAGCAGCGACAGCTTCCTTGAACTCAGTCAGGCAGGTGTCCAGATCCTTCTCGCCCTTGGTGTAGGGAGTGGTGACATAGTCGTTCCACAGAGAGTTGATGGTGTCGTCATATTCGCTCATCAGAGAACCGTTGGCCAGAGCCGCGGCGGAAGCGAAGATGGCGTAGTGGTCCTGACCGCCCAGGAAGGGGTTCGGGGTGCCGCCTTCGGCCAGAATCTTGTCAACAGCAGCCTTGCTGCCAACGAAGTCGCCGGAGTCCTTGGCATACTGGGTCAGGAAGTCATCATCCAGGGTGAAGAACTTGATCAGGTCATGCATAGCAGCCTTCTTGGCATCGTCAGCCTGAGCGGCCTTCGCAGCGTTGATGCCCATCCAGGTGCCGCCCCAGCTGTAAGCCACGGGGCCATCGGTGATGCGCCAGTCGCCGTAGGTGCCTTCTTCAGTTGCCTTCTTGATGTTCTCTTCACTGTCGGGGTTCTCAGCATCCCAGCCAGCCACGCAGTTGGGCTTCAGGGTGTAGTGCAGGCCCCAGGTGGGGAGGAAGTAGCACAGGGTGGGCAGCTCGCCGCGCATACCGGCGAACCAGGGCTCGGACCAGGCGCCGCCCTTGTGGGTCAGGTCATCCTGTTCCATGGTCTTGACCAGTTCTTCGAAGTCGAGCAGTTCGTCGTCGATGACCAGTTTGCCATCAACAACCCAGGGCTCGGAGCGCTGATACTGATAAGCATTCCAGATGTCGCCGGAACCGATGATCATCTTCACTTCGCCGTTGGAAGCGGTCTTCAGTTCTTCAGCGGTCTCCAGGAAGGTATCCCAGTCAGCAACCTTCGCCTGCATTTCTTCGGGGGTCTTGACGCCCAGGTACTTCTCAGCCAGGGAAGCACGATACATCAGAACGCCAGGGGTGGACTGCCAGGACAGGCCCTTCTGCACGCCGGCAGAGTTCTGACCGATCTGAGCCATCACGGGGAACGCAACAGCCAGCTCTTCGTCGGTGAATCCGATGTCCTTCAGATCGCCGGTCCAGTCGGACTCAACATAGTGCTTCACGAAAGCAGCTTCCAGGGTGAAGATGTCGGGAGCTTCGTCGCTCGTGGCATTGGCACCGAAGGTGTTGTCAACCTTGGTGGTGTAGGCATTGCCATCAGTCGGATAGATCTGGAACTCGATGTCCAGTTCAGGATGATTGGGCAGATAGTACTTCTCGATCATGCCCTGCAGTTCGTTGGTGAAAGACCAGACGACCAGCTTGATTTTTCCGTCTTCAGCAGTCGCGAAGCTCATCATGCCGATCGCGAGCGCCAGAGCCAGAACCAGGGAAAGGATCTTCTTCATAAGGGTTCCTCCTTTTTTATTTCGCGGCAATGCCGCAATATTCTCAAACAGCGACGTAACGCTGTTATCGACATCTCTTGAATCCTAATATCTCATTTCCGCGGAACGTAGTATACTCCGAAAGGGATCTTTTTGCAAGCACTATATGTTGTAATCTTTCGTTTTTTATACCGGATCCAACATGTCGAAAACGTTATCGGTTAACGATAATGTCCTTGAAAAACAATATGTTCGGACAAATCGATCATCGCTTGCTTTTTTTATGTTTGTCACGAAAAAAAATGCTGCCCTTCAGCAGCATAGTCAGATGTAAGCGTTTTCATGTTTCCCGGCGGACCAACTGATCCTGTCCTCTGATCCTTTTCCAGGATCATACCGGATTGTTCCAGGGCTTCCTTTCGGATCGGATGGTCTCCCGGGGATGCGCAACCGCTTCCTCCATGCAGATCCAGAAATACGCGTCCCACAGCGCTTCCTCCAGCGGATAGGAAGACGGTCCTTCAGAAAGGATCATCCGGGGACGCGACCAGCTCCGACTGGCCGATGCCCAGGATCTCCGCCGTTCTGCGCGCGCTGATCCGGCGGTTGTACTCGTTCTTGATTTCGCAGATCTGCCTGCCCATGAAGACCATCGTGCTCGTCTGCCCGCCGTCCAGATTGAAGGCCACGGTACAGTTTTTATTCATGAACAGGTCCGCCAGCCCGGCAACGGATGTACCGCTGCTGCGGTTGCTGCGGCCTTCCACCATGATCGCCCAGTAATGGCCCGGTTCCTCCATCCCGATCCCCGCGCGGGGCTGCCGGGATGTCCCGTATTTTTTCAGGCCTGCCTCATTCCGTTCCCCGTCCCGGATCATCCACGGGCCGAAGGCCAGCACATCCGATGCGCCCTTTTCCAGATACTCTTCCGGTTTCAGCTCATCGCTCCAGAAGGTTTCCATATTCCCGTCCGGAAAAATGGCCAGCGTATCCAGGTTCGGAAATGAGCCTTTGTTCTTCGCGCTCGTTTTGGATGAAATGATCTCCCCTGCCCGGATGATGATCCCCACCCGGGATTTCTGCTTCATCCGCAGCTGGGCATAATCGCTGTTGATGGCCAGCACGGTGCGGTTGATCCGGGTAATCTTATAGGGATACTCATCGCCCTTCCACCGGTTCTCCGGATCCGCCGGAATCATGTGCCAGAGCGTTCCGTCCCGGCTGAACACTTCCGCTTCAAACCAGGTGAGCTTCGGTTTCGCCTGGCTGTAACGGATGATCTCCACGCGAAGGGTATCGCTGCAATAGCGCCAGACCCCTTCTGCTTCGTTTTCATAGACAAACTCGCCGCTGTCCAGAAACCCTTCCGCATTCAGTTCCGGAAAATCGCCTTCCGCCATCGCGATTCCCGCCATCATGAGCGCCGCCAGGACCAGGCAGCAGGCGAGCCATCTCTTCATCTTATGCTTCTCCTCGGATCAGGGTTTTTTGACGATATGGACGGCAAATCCGCCGACTTCCTGCTTCAGGTATACGGCGTTCAGCGTTCCGTCCGGCTTATACTTGGCCGTCGTCATATCCATTTCGTATCCGCGAGATTCCAGATCCCTGACTGCCGCCGCACAGTCCGGCGTCGCCACGCCGATATGCCCCAGCCGTCCCTTGTACGGCGTCTTCATCACTTCCACCGCGCTGCCGGCAAAGTTGGAGCTGTTGCCCTCCTTGACAGGCATCCCGAACATATCCGCAAACAGCTTTGCAATCTCCAGCGCTTCCTCCGGATTGGCGCCGTTGATTCCCACATGAGCCAGTTCATACTTCACTTCAGACATGAAAAAACCTCCTTCATTCATCATCAGAATGCGGAAAAACCGCTCCGACTGTGATTATACCCAAATCCTTCGGGCGCTTCAACCTTTTCCCGTCCGCTTCGGCGGCACGCGATAGCGCGCCATCCGCTTCCGGAACACCTCTTCCCGGGCGACCGACCAGCCGAAAAAGCCCATGACATCCCCCAGCTTCTGGTACAGCCCGTGGCTATAGGCAATCAGCCGGGCCCTCTCCAGGCGGAGCGTACCCTGCTCATCCACCAGATCCTTCCGCACACTGACGGCGATCACATCGCCCAGAAACAGGTCGTGGCTTCCCAGGGGAATCCGCTGCCGGACCCTGCAGCTGAGGCTGACCGGAACGCCATCCACCGCCGGCGCGATCTCCAGCCCCTCCGCCTTCCGGTACCGCAGGCCCGTCTCCGCCGCCTTATCCAGATCCCGCCCGCTCCGCACGCCGCAGAAGTCCACCGCGCGGCACATTTTTTCATCCACCAGGTTGACGACGAATTCACCGGAGGCGGCAATCAGCCCGTGGGAATACCGCTCCGGCCGAAGGCTGACCGAGACAACCGGCGGCTCCGAATTCACGGTGCCCGCCCATGCGGCGGTCACCATGTCTCTTCTTTCCGGATCCTCCCGGTCCGCGCAGCTGACCAGCACGACCGGCGTCGGGTTCAGCAGCGTCGCCGGCGGAAAAGGCATATACTCTGCAGATTTCATCTTCTCGCTCTCCCCGTTTCTGACCGGCCCTCCGGCCTGGCTTCCCGCGCGGCGCATGCGTTACGAGTCAAAGACGCGCTGCCCTTCCCCGGTCACCGGCCGTTCCGTTCCCGGGTATTCAAAGATATCGCTGTTTCCGGCGTTGGCCTCCAGGTAGGACGCGAACTCCCGGGCGTACCATTTGGCCATGGCAAGATTGTGCATCAGGTAATGCCCGCAGTTTTCCGGCGCCGTCCCAGGCACCTCGCGTGCATCCTCCACCGCCCGGAAGGCGGCCAGCATCAGACCGTACAGCTCCTGCGGCGCGCGGCTTCCCTTGAGGATCAGATAAAAGCCCGTCAGGCATCCCATGGGGCCCCAGTAAATGACATCGTCCTTCCAGTCCGGATCATTGCGGAGATACGTGGCGATGAGATGCTCCAGCGAATGCATCGCGCCCACATCCATCACCGGTTCCCTGTTCGGCCGCTTCAGCCGGATGTCATAGGTGGTCACCGTCTCCGCCCCCAGCGTATCCGTCCTGCTGGTGTAAATACCGGGGACCATATGCATATGATCCACAGAGAAGCTCTTGATCAATTCCATGCTTTTTCCTTTCCGGGCAATGCTTCCGGGAAGCATCCCCATCCCTTTCGTTTCCCTTTATCCGAAAGACGCCTGAAATGAAGATTCCTGCGTCGATTATACTTCACAAGCCTTTTGCCGTCAATTCGGGGCGCGGCCATGGCCGATTCCGTTTCAGCGAAATAAATCATTTCATGCCACTTGCGGTTTGCGTGCCGGATGGCATATAATAAAAGTATCTCAGCAATGGAAGGAAGGTCTTGCTATCATGGATAAGTTTATCGTTGAAACCTCCGCCCGTCACGTGCACGTGACCCAGGAAGATCTGGAAAAGCTGTTCGGCGCCGGTCATGAGCTGACCGTGAAGAGCTGGCTGTCCCAGCCCGGTCAGTTTGCCAGCGAGGAGCAGGTGGATGTCGTCGGTCCCAAGAACACGCTCAAGCGCGTCCGGATCCTCGGGCCCGTCCGCCCCGCCACCCAGATCGAGCTTTCCCTGACCGACGCCCGCACCATCGGCGTGACCGCTCCGATCCGGGAATCCGGTGATGTGGCCGGTTCCGGCGCCTGCAAGCTGGTCGGCCCCGCAGGTGAAATTGAAGTGCCGGAAGGCGTGATCGCCGCCAAGCGTCATATTCACATGACGCCCGCCGATGCGGAGAAGTATGGCGTCCAGGATAAGGATACCGTCTGCGTGAAGGTGGATACCAACGGCCGCAGCCTGATCTTCGGCGATGTGGTGGTTCGCGTGAGCGAAAAGTTCTCCCTCGCGATGCACATCGATACGGATGAATCCAATGCCGCCTGCGCGGTCAACGGCACCATGGGTGAGATCATCAAATAATCAGCGCTTACAGAAACGCTCCGGCATGCAGCATGCCGGAGCGTTTTGTATCTTATTTTACGGCGGCCTTCAGCGCTTCCGTCATGTCCTCATGCTCCCAGGGAAGGTCGATATCCGTCCTGCCGAAATGGCCGTAGGATGCAGTCTGCCGATAGATCGGGCGGAGCAGATCCAGCCTCCGGATGATCGCCGCCGGCCGGAAATCAAACACCTTTCTGACCGCTTCCGCAATCCTTTCCTCCGGTACGGTCGCCGTGCCGAAGGTATCCACCAGGACGGAGACGGGCTCCGCCACGCCAATGGCATACGCGAGCTGAATCTGGCAACGGTCCGCCAGTCCCGCCGCCACGACATTCTTCGCCGCATGGCGGGCAGCATAGGCGGCGCTGCGATCCACCTTTGTCGGATCCTTGCCGCTGAAGCAGCCGCCGCCATGGGGGGCCGAACCGCCATAGGTGTCCACGATGATCTTCCGGCCGGTCAGCCCCGTATCGCCCGCAGGGCCGCCCAGAACGAAGCGCCCGGTGGGATTGACGAAATACTTCGTATCCGCATTCAGCAGCTCCGCCGGAATGATCGGCTTCACCACATGCTCCAGGATCCCGGCGCGGATTTCTTCCTGGGTCGCGTCCGCCGCATGCTGTGCGGATACAACCACAGTGTCCACTGCCACCGGTTTTCCGTCCTCATAGACAACCGTCACCTGCGTCTTTCCGTCCGGATACAGGAAGGGAAGGATTCCCTGCTTCCGCACCTCCGCCAGCCGCCTGGCCAGCCGATGGCTCAGCGAAATCGCCAGCGGCATGCGCTCCGGCGTCTCATTGCAGGCATACCCGAACATCATTCCCTGATCGCCCGCCCCGGTATCCGCCTCCGCCTGTTCGTTCCGGGTTTCCAGCGCGTTGTCCACGCCCTGGGCGATATCCGGACTCTGATCGTGAATCGCGGTCATGACGGCACAGGTATGGCCGTTAAAGCTCTTTTCCGGGCTGTCATAGCCGATCTCCGTCACCGTTTTGCGGACAATGGCGGCGATGTCCGCGTATGTGGTCGTGGAAATCTCGCCCATCACCGTAATCATGCCCGTGGTGGCGAATGTCTCACAGGCGACCCGGGCCTTCGGATCCTTTTCCAGAATCGCGTCCAGCACCGCATCGGAAATCTGGTCACACAGTTTGTCCGGATGTCCCTCCGTCACCGATTCAGAAGTAAACAGTCTGCGCATCGTTCAAAAACCTCCTTGTGCCTCCCGGCCTTCCATGGGGCAAAAAAACCGTCTGGCATGCACACAAGCCAGACGGACTCAATCGGAATTCGATTGGCCTTATCTGCCAGCGCTCCCTGCCGGGGTGTGCGCGCTGCGGGATTTGGCACCAAGCGAAAAGCCGGTTGCCGTGACGTCATCGGGCCCGTCCCTCGGTCACTCGTGATAAGGTTTGCAGTATGAATGATATCTGTTCTTCCGGTTCTTGTCAAGGCACAAAAAAGGAGCCCCGATCGCGCAGGGCTCCGAAAACGGTCAAACCGCATCCGGGATCATTATTTCAGCTCGCTGGTGCAGTTGGGGCAGCGGGTCGCCTTGATGTCGATTTCGCTGCAGCAGAAGGGGCACTTCTTGGTGGTGGGAGCAGCGGGCTTTTCGGGCTTCTTCGTCGCTTCCTTCGCCTTGTTGAACGCCTTGACAATCAGGAACAGGATCAGCGCGGTGATCAGGAATTCCACGACGATCGCGCAGAAGTTGATGATGCTGCCCAGCCAGCCCACCTTGCCGCTGCCGTCGATCGCGATGCTTTCCAGGATCGGATTGAGGAAAATTTCCACAACCGCATTGACGACCTTACCAAAGGCACCGCCCAGAACGACCGCAACGGCCATATCCAGGAAATTACCCTTGATGGCAAACTCCTTGAACTCCTTCAGAAAATTCTTCATAACCTTTTCCTCCCCAAATCTTCCGTTTATTGTTCAGAGCCAAAGCCCATGAAACCCATTTTACTTCTTGTTTCCGCCAAAGAGGTTGCTGACCGCCTTGCCGATCTCCTTGGTCAGGCTGCTGACCACCTGACGGGTTGCCGTGGAAATGGCGGTATTCTTGACCCGGCCGGCCACGGAGTCGTTCCGGCGGGCACGCTCGGCCGCTTCTTCCCGGAGCTCATCCGCCCGGGCACGGCGGGCTGCCGCTTCCGCTTCCTTGGCCTGGCGGGCGGCTTCCTTCGCAGCCTTTTCCGCTGCCTTCTGCTGCTCTTCCAGCACCTTGGGATCCACGGGTGCCTGCACCGGAACATAGGTGCCGGTGGCGGGATCATACTGAACGGTCACCATCTGCTGAACCATCTGGCCCGTCACCGGATCCTGAACCAGCATGGGCATCTGCTGCAGCTGGGGCTGAACCTGGATCGTCGGAACCTGCTGATTCGGCTGAACCATGCCCTGCACGGCCTGAACGACCGGCTGTGCCGCCTGCTGCACCGCCTGCATCACGGGCTGGGCCGCCTGCTGCACCATCTGAGGCGCCTGCTGGACCGCCTGAACGACCGGCTGCGCCGCCTGCTGGAACATCTGAGGCGCCTGCTGCACGGCCTGCATCACCGGCTGGGCTGCCTGCTGGACCGCCTGCATGACGGGCTGAGCCGCCTGCTGCACCATCTGGGGTACCTGCTGAACCGCGTCCACCACGGGCTGGACCGCTTCCACCACAGGCTGCACCGCTTCGGCCACAGGAGACATGCCTTCGATCTGCTTCTCTTCATACTCGCCGGTTGTGGGGTTGAAAACCTTGAACGTATTCGCCATGTTCTGTTGCGCGGTGCTCACCTGCGCCGCGAGAGGGGTCGGTTGAGGAATGGTCTGCGCCATGACGGGCTGTGCGGAAAATGCCCAGGGCTGAAGCACCACCTGCGGCCGGACTGCAGGCGCAGGGTTCAGCTGTTCATAGGCGCTGACACGATTGACAGCTTCATCGTAGACGCCCCGGTAAGGGCTGTCCTCGTTCACCCGGGCGCGTTCTTCCGCACTGATCGCGCCCATATGACTCTGCGGGGGAAGAATGGTCGCCCGCTCGACCACGCCCGGAGCGCCATGCTCATCCAGGAAGGATACCAGTGCCTCCCCGGTCTTCAGGGTTGTGATGGCTTCCTCTGTATCAAAGGACGGATTCGTCCGGAACGTCTGCGCGGCAACCTTGACCGCTTTCTGATCCAGCGGTGTATAGGCCCGGAGCGCGTGCTGAATGCGGTTGCCCAGCTGGCCCAGGATCGTCATGGGAATATCCGCCGGGCTCTGGGTAATGAAATATACGCCGACGCCCTTGGAGCGGATCAGGCGTACGACCTGCTCCACCTTTTCCATCAGGGCCCGCGTGCAGTTATTGAACAGCAGGTGCGCTTCATCGAAGAAGAAGACGATCAGCGGCTTTTCCGCATCGCCCCTTTCCGGCAGCAGGTCATACAGCGCGGAAAGCATCCACAGCAGGAAGGTGGAATACATGGTCGGGTTATTGAAGAGCCGGTCCGCCGCCAGAATGTTGATATATCCTCTGCCGTTCTCATCGCAGGTCAGCCAGTTGCCGATATTGATCTCCGGCATGCCGAAGAAGGTGTTCCCTCCCTGATCCTCCAGAACGGCCACCGCCCGCTGAATCGCCCCGACGCTGGCAGAGGAAACATTGCCGTAATTCAGCGTAAGCTCCTTCGCGTGCTCACCGATATGAACCAGCATCGCCTTGAGGTCCTGCAGATCATCCAGCGGATACCCCCGGTCATGCGCCACGCGGAAGAGAATGTTCATCACGCCGCTCTGCGTCTCATTCAGGCCGAGCATGCGGCTCAAAAGCAGCGGACCCATCCGCTCCACCGTGGTACGCACCGGCATTCCCTGCTCGCCGTATACATCCCAGAACATGGTCGGATAGCTCTGATACACAAAGGCATCCGCATCCACCCCGCAGCCGAGCAGGCGCCTGTCCAGAGACTCGGATCTCTGCCCGGGCTGCACCATACCGCTCAGGTCGCTTTTCACATCGCTCAGGAAAACGGGAACGCCCATGTCGGAAAAGCTTTCCGCCAGGACCTTCAGGGAGACCGTTTTCCCCGTCCCCGTCGCTCCGGCGATCAGCCCATGCCGGTTCGCCATGGAAGGCAGCAGATATACCGGACCGTTTTCGGATGTACCGACCCAGATTTTTCCATCGTGAAGCATCTGCTTTCCTCCACTTATCTATGTCTTTCCAATCTTCTTTATTTTACACGCTTGCCCTTTGTCCGTCAAGGTTTGCGCGGGCTCTTTGCTCAAAAAACAGCGCGGATACAGGCGCTCACTCCTTTGCCTGCGCCATCCGGCGCATCACCTCGCGCATCTTCTCCGCCGCCCGGGAGCGATGGCTGATCTCATTCTTCTCCTGATCGTTCATCTCGGCATACGTTTTGCCCATGGGTTCATACAGGAACAGCGGGTCGTATCCGAAGCCGCCCGTCCCCCGGCGCGCATGCAGAATGGTGCCCGGGCACCGGCCTTCCGTGACGATCGTATCCTGCCCCGGCAGCTTCAGCGCCAGCGCGCATTCAAAGACCGCGCTTCTCTCCTCCCGGCCTTCCATCCGGCGCAGAAGCAGATCGTTGTTCGCCTCGTCGTTTCCGTGCTCCCCGGAATACCTGGCGCTGAGTACCCCCGGTTCCCCGTCCAGCGCATCCACGCTGAGGCCGCTGTCATCCGCAATCGCCGGCAGGCCGGTGGCCGCGCATACCGCTTCCGCCTTGATCACGGCATTGCCTGCAAAGGTGGACGCATTTTCGTCGATGGGCCCGTAAAAGCCGGCGGCCGTCATCGGCACCACCGTATAATAATCCCGGAACATTTCCCGCAGTTCCCGCAGCTTGTTCTCATTGCCCGTCGCGGCCAGCAGCAGGGGTTTGGGCGCAATGTGCCGCGCGCGGTCCCCCAGTGCTTCCCGCTGCAGCTGCTGCAGCTCCGCGATTCCCTTCATGCCGAAGCTCATCAGCGTATTCAGTTCCTCATTGCTGAACGCGCGGCCTTCCCCGGTTCCCTGCAGTTCGATGAACTCCCGGCGTTCATTCATGACAAAGTTCATGTCCACCTGCGCGCCGCTGTCCTCCGCATAGCACAGATCCAGGCACGGCTGATCGTCGACCAGGCCGGCGCTGATCGCAGCGACCTGGTGGACGATCGGACTGATCATCAGCTTTCCTTCCCGGATCAGCCTGTCCACCGCACAGGTCAGCGCAACCATCGCACCGGTTATGGAAGCCGTCCGCGTTCCGCCGTCCGCCTCCAGTACGTCGCAGTCCAGCGTAATCGTCCTTTCTCCCAGCGCCTTCAGATCCACCGCCTGGCGGAGCGCACGTCCGATCAGCCGCTGAATTTCCACTCCCCGGCCGTCCTTATGGATCCCGTCGCGCTTCTTCCGCTGGGCCGTGGACGCCGGCAGCATGGCATACTCCGCCGTCACCCAGCCCTGACCCTTGTCCCGCAGAAAGGGAGGCACCGTCTCCTCCACGCTCGCGGTACAGATCACCCGCGTGTTTCCCGTGGCGATCAGGCAGCTGCCATACGCCGTATGCACAAAGTCCGTTTCAATCGTCGCCGGACGTTTTTCCTCCGGAAGCCTTCCATCCTGTCGTACCATCTGAACCCTCCTGACCGATTCCCGCCCGAAGAAGGATTTCCGCGGGAAATGTAGAAATCATACTATTGTTTTTGTTATCATTCATCCGAAAGAAGCTGAACCCTCTTGAAAGAAAAAATCCGCAGGCTGTTTTTCAACGTATGGACCATTCCCAATATTCTGACCATGATCCGCCTGATCCTGATTCCCGTGTTCGTCATCCTTTTTGTCAACGGGCAGGAAAAGGCCTCGCTCGCTGTATTTGCCGTGGCCAGCATTACGGACATGTTCGACGGCATGCTCGCCCGCCGGCTGAATCAGATTACCGACTTCGGCAAGCTGTTCGACCCCCTGGCCGACAAGCTGATGGTGCTGACCGCGATGATCTGTCAGGGCTGTGCCGGCGTGTTTCCGTGGACCGCCATCATCATCGTGGGCGTCAAGGAGCTGCTCATGGTCATCGGCGGGCTGTTCATGCTGAGCCGGAACGTGGTCGTATACAGCAACTATATCGGCAAGGCCGCCCAGGTCTGCTTCATCGCGGCGCTGATCCTCTCCTTCTTTCACGGAGAGCTGGCCGCCTGGGGCACCCGGCTGGATCTGATCCTTTTATGGATCACCGTGGGCCTGGCGCTGGTCGCCATGGTCGTATATGCCGTGGAAGCGCTCCGTTCGATCCGCAGCCCCCAGGCATAATCCGTCCGGAGAATTCCCTTACCGGGCAAACCCGAGGCTTCTCTCCACTGCCCTGTGCCAGCCACCCAGCTCCAGCAGCCGGGTGGCTTCATCCATTTTGGGGGTAAATTCCAGATCCTTTTGCCATACCGCGGCGGTTTCCGTCAGGTCGGTATACATGCCAACGCCCAGCCCTGCGAGCAGCGCCGCGCCCAGCGCCGTCGTTTCCAGCACGCGGGGCCGGACGACGGGCATCGCGCTGATATCCGCCTGGAACTGCATCAGAAAAGCATTGGCGCTGGCGCCCCCATCCACCTGCAGCTGTTCCGGCCGATGGCCGCAGTCCCGGATCATGGCTTCCATCAGATCCGCGCTCTGATAAGCAATCGCCTCCAGCGCCGCGCGGACGATCTGCGGCCGCCCGGTTCCCCGGGTCATGCCGATCAGCGTCCCCCGGCTGTAGCTGTCCCACCAGGGTGCCCCCAGGCCGGTAAACGCCGGGACCAGATAAACTCCGCCGGTGCCGGGAACGGACTGGGCGAGCGCCTCGCTTTCGGCGGCATGGGAAATAATCTTCAGCTCGTCCCGCAGCCACTGGATGGTCGCTCCACCCATGAAAACGCTTCCTTCCAGCGCATAGGTCGGTTTTCCGCCGATCCGCCATGCCATGGTGGTCAGCAGCCCGTTTTCGCTGCGGACCGGCTGATCGCCGGTGTTCATCAGCATAAAGCAGCCGGTGCCGTACGTATTCTTCACATCTCCGGGCTTCAGGCAGGCCTGGCCGAAGAGACTGGCATGCTGATCGCCGGCCATGCCCGCCACCGGAATCCGGCATCCCAGAACCGCCGGGTCCAGCATGCCGATGATGCCCGATGAATCCACCACATCCGGCAGGCATGCCCGCGGGACATCCAGCAGCTTCAGCAGCTCCTCGTCCCAGTCCTGCGTGTGCAGGTTGAACAGCATGGTTCGCCCGGCGTTGGTCGCATCGGTCACATGGGGCCGCCCTTCCAGCAGATTCCAGCACAGAAAGCTGTCCGCCGTGCCGAAGCACAGCTCGCCCTTTTCCGCCCGCTCATGCAGATTATAGTAATCCAGCATCCATTTCAGCTTCGTTCCTGAAAAATACGCATCGGGAACCAGGCCAGTTTTTTCACGGATCATGTCGCCGCAGCCTCTGGCCGTCAGCTCATCCACCATCTTCGCCGTGCGCCGGCACTGCCATACGATGGCGTTGCCGACGCACTCGCCGGTCCGCCGGTCCCACAGAAACGTGGTTTCCCGCTGATTCGTGATGCCGATGGCAGCAATATCCGCCGGATTGACCCCGCTCAGGCGCACCGCCTCGCGCAGGCTGGTGACCTGGGAATCCAGGATGTCCTTCGGATCATGCTCCACCCACCCCGGATGCGGATAATGCTGGGGAAACTCCTGATTGAAGGAGGCCACCATCTTGCCGTCCTCCGTGAAAATCACCGCTCGGGAGCTGGTCGTTCCCTGATCCAGCGCTGCCAGGTATTTCGCCATGTCTGTTCTTCCTTTCTGCTGCTTCCAGGTCGGATGTTACTCAATGCGGATTCCGTAGACGAAGCTGGTGCCCTTTCCGGTCGTGCCGACCACCATCATGCTTCCGAAAGCGGCCGGCGAGGCGGAGATGTTGCCCTCCACCGCGATCTCTGAAACCGTTTCCCCCGTCAGACCGTCCACCATGATGATCGATCCGTCCCAGGCGCACTGGATGATTCGGCCGTTGCCGGACTCATCATAAACGGCAATCGGAGATGATTCGCTCCGGTCGCTCAGTCCCTTCGCCCAGCGGATTTCACCCGTTTCCTTGTCCAGGGCGATCAGCGCAGCCTTCACGTCGTCCGCAACCCCCAGCTGCGCCTGCCCCGCTGCGTTCAGCCCGGTGACCGTATAATAGACCAGACCGCTCAGGGCATGCTCCCCGATCACCGGGGATGCCTTGAAACCGGAATCCGTTTTGTTCTTCGTATCCTTGGACACGCCGATTTCCGTTTTCCAGATTTCCCGGCCGCTCAGCGCATCGAAGCGCCGCACCTGGGCATCGCCGCTTTTCCGGTTTTCCAGCATGTTCGCCGTATACAGGGCGATTCCGTCATCCCCGACCAGGTCCAGCGCCACGGCGGACATGACCGCGTCCTCCGTTTCCACCGCCCATACCGGCGCAAGAATATCCGTATTTACGCAGCGAAGCACGCCGCCCATATCCGCATAATAAACATACCGATCGTACATCGCCACGGAGGATTCAACCGCCGTGTAGGCATTCTTCCTGTTCTGGGCCTTCGTTCTGGAGGTCAGCACCACGGTGGACGGTTTGGATGCATAGGAACCCACCTGCCAGTCAAACTCGCTGTTCAGGCTGATCAGATACAGCATCCCGTTGGTCCCGGCCGTAATCACGCAGTCACTCTTCCGGTCAATCAGCGCGGAGGTTTCAAAGCTTCCGATGTTGTTGTATGCCCGCTTGTAACCCGTATCCAGCCCGTCAATCAGCGTCAGCTCCTTCTGGGTGTACAGGTTGTATTGTCTCAGGCCGATCTTGCCCGTCTTGTTCTTCATTTTCCGGGCATACTGGCCCACATTCATATACGGGTATCCTCCGGGATGAACGCTCGGAGTGCCCTGCATGGGATAGCCCAGTTTGATGTTGTTCCGTGTCAGCGTACCGTCATCCAGGTCAAAAAAGCGAATGCTTCCGTCCAGGCCCGCAATGATGACTTCCTTCAGGCCTGTTTTCTCCAGCTTTTCCTCATACATGTTGCTGGACTGCCGAACCTGTTTGCTCCATTTCACGATGGCCGGCTGCCCGGTCCACCCAATCCCGTGATAGGTGATATTGGCACCGGCGATGCTGCCCGCTTCGGTCTTCCAGGCCTCGGAAAGCGTATCCAGTCCCTTGGCCGTTCCCACTGCGCCGTTGGTACGGAAAGCGTTTCCCCGGAATGTCAGCACGCCGATTTCCTGCCGGGAATACTCCCATGCAGGCGGCATATGAAACGCGTCCTTTGCCGAGCGGCTGTACTCCGTCAGCTTCTTTTTGCCGCTGTAAATCGTTTTGGTGGAAATAAGCTCCGGATTGGCCTCTGCCACCGCGCTGGCTTCCAGCGGGGGCGTAGGCGTCGGTTCCGGCGTGGGCTCCGGCGTATCCGTCGGTACGGGCGTCGGCACCGCGGTGGGCTCTGCGGTGGGCTCTTCCGTCGCCTCCTCCGCATCAGCCGCAGGCTCCTCCCCGTCCTCAGGCGCTTCAGCGGCGAAGCGCGCGTCCTCCCCGGACGGTTCTTCGGATGGCTGCAGTTCCTCCGCCAATGCCGGTGAAGACTCCTCCGTCATTTCTTCGGACGCGGCTTCCGGCTCCGATGCCGCCACAGGTTCCGGCGAAACAGAGGGCACGGGCGTCTCCCCGACGCTTTCCGCTGCGGCCGTTGCCGCTGCGGTCAGCGGCGGCGCGATGGCCACCTGCGCGGAATAGTCCGTCATCTCCCAGTTTTCATCGTCGCGATGCGCCTGCAGGAAGATCGCGCCTTCATAGCCGCTTTCCACCCGCATGGTCAGAACCCATACGCTTTCCTCTGAATTGCGTTCCTGAACCAGATCGGTCTGAATCACCCGGCCGTCCTCATCCACGAGCCGCAGATCCTCCACCTGCGTCTCCGTCGTCACGGAAAAGGACACCAGTGCAGGCGCGATCCCTTCGTTTCCGGTCACGGAAAAGCTGTTGATCCGGGCCGCCTCGCGAGGCGGTTCCCTGAAGAGTCCGTCCGCCCAGCCCGTCATCTTTTCCGCCAGCTCTGCCGCCTGGACCCGAATGCTGTTGTCGGAAGGCAGCGCCAGGACGCCAATCAGCAGCACGCCCATCACCAGCAGCACCGCAACGATCCACCGCAGGGCCTTTCCCCTGGCTTTATGCCCTGCCTGCGGTTCCCGTTCCGCCTTCGGCGGGGCCGCCTGATACCGGTTCTCCGGATAGTTCCGGATCGGCGCGGAGCCCGGCATTTCCGGGCGGCGGGGAATCTGGCGCGTTAAGCCGTCACTCATCCGTCCCGGCGCATAACCGATCCGTACGCGGGATTCAGGCATTCTGGGCACCGCTCCGGCATCCGGATACTCCGGCCCGCTCACCGCCCCGGCATCCTCCGCCCTTCTTTCGGGCCGCACAACAGGATGCTCCACGATCCGGGCAGGCATTTCTCTCTCCGGCCTGCGGAACGAGTCCGCAGGCCGGGTCCCCGGGCGGCGCGCAATTCTTCCGCCCTCCCCGTAGGGCGCGGCGCTCATCTGGCGGGCCTTTGCCGGCACGCGGCTGTCCGCTCCCTGGATGGGGGAGGCGGCTTCCTCCGGCTGAACCGGAGGAAGCTGCCTCCCGTCATTCTGCTCCGGAGCCGTCCCCGCTGCTGCCTGATGCGCCGGCTCTTCCGTCCGTTCGGCTGCCGCGTCCTCCGGCATATGATCCGACTGCAGTATTTCCGTCATTTCTGCCGCGCGCTGCGCCCTCCGGCGCCGGCGGGGCTGTACATTTCTTTCTTCGCTCAAACCACTCTCTCCCCTGTCCGTTCCATGCAGGTCTTCTCTCAAAAACAGATCTATTATATCCAAATACCGCCCAATTCTCAACTATACGAAGCTTGCATCCTGATTGAACAGCGGAATGAAATCCCTCTCGGCGGAATCCGCCTCCTGCAGAAAGCCCGGAAGTCCAAGCGACTCCATGTGCTGCCGGACCCGGGCGTATTCCTTTTCCGTTACCCGTCGGTCCAGTCCCGGAATGGCGACTTCGTTGCACGGAACATACTGATGCATCAGACTGACCGGAGTCCCGGCGGGCAGCTCATCCCGAATCCATGTCAAAAGCCGCATGCTTTCCGACGTCAGCCCCGGCAGGATCAGATGACGGATCAGCGTTCCCCGCTTCATGATCCCGCTGTCATCGTATTCGGGGCCGGCCGTCTGGCGGCACATCTCCCGGAGCGCTGCCGACGCGGCCTCAAAATAATCCGGCGCGCCGGCACACAGCCGGCCCATCCTCGGAGAAAAATGCTTCAGGTCCGGCAGATATACATCCACCGCCCCCTCCAGGCGGCGAAGCGTCTCCACCCGCTCATAGCCCGAAGAATTCCATACGACCGGCAGCGGCGGGCGCCAGATCTCCAGCGCATCCAGAATCCGGGGAACAAAATGCGTTCCGGTGATCAGGGAGATCGAATGCACGCCGGTATCCGCAAGGCGTTTCAGGGATTCTGCCAGCTGGCGCGGCGTAAACTCCCTTCCCGCATTGCGATGGGAAATATCCGCGTTCTGACAGTAAGCGCAGCGCATCGTACACCCGGCGAAAAAAACAGCTCCCGTTCCTCTGCTCCCGGAAATCGGCGGTTCCTCCCACAAGTGCGGGGCGATCCGGGCGATCCTCATTTCTTCCCCCATGCCACAGAATCCGGTCTCCGCGCTCCGGTCCACACCGCAACGGCGGGGGCACAGTTCACATCCGTTTCCCTTCTCTTTTCCGGCCATCGTTTTCTGCTCCATCTTCATTCATGTCAGAAACCTCCGCACCTGGCGGAGGTTTCTGAAGGCATTACCGGCTCTGACCGACCTTGGGCACATGATATTCAACGCCCTGGTCAAATTTCACGCTTTCCGGGGGCGTTTCCAGCACTTCCGGATGATCCAGCAGGTGCATCACGTCGTTGAAGAACATCCCATAGTGGGCACCGGAGCAGACCCGTTCGTCCGCCGTGATGCCGATGGGCAGATAGCGGCGCATCCGGGTTTTCCCTTCCCGATCCGTAAAGGACTCCTTGAGCACGCTGCCGATCGCCATAAACAGGCTGACATTGCCAAAGTTATAAATATGATGCCATACATGATGCAGCCCGATGGACGCATTGTTGGTCATGAACAGCCCACTGTAGAAGGGCAGCTCCCCCATCAGGGCGCCCGGCGCAATGCCGTAGCGGTCCAGCAGCCGGACCAGCGCGACAATGAGAGTGGTGATCCCCGGAATTTTCAGCACGCCCCGTGCCAGACGGATCACAAAGTCCCCGTCCTCGGTGGCTCTGGCCCGATCCACCGCGTCATTCATCCGGTCCCGGACATCAAACAGCGTGTCCGTCAGGTCAAACTTGATGCGCACCGTGGTTTCCGCGCTCTCCGGATCCTGCGGATCCTTCAGCACCGTATAGGAAACGGAACAGTTGTTCCTGCAGAAATACTGCTTGTTGAATATAAAGCGGTTGACCTCCGGATGCTGGCCGACCGCCCGGACGTACGCCGCGGCCAGAAGGTTCATGAAAGTGACCTTCTGACCCTCCTGCGTTTTCCGGACAATATATCTGGACAGCATTTCGTAATCCAGCTTGTGTTCCAGGAAAACCTGCGCATCGCAGCGCATCGGCATCAGGTACGGCGTGATCTGAACGATGGGATCAATATCCTTGATTCGTTTTCCGTCAAAGCGGTGACCAAACATAATGTCCTCCTTCAGGCTTAAAACAGATCTGAAGCATTCTCCAGTGCTTCCTGCTGCGCCTTCAGCAGCGATTCAAACTTTTCCCGGTACTCGGCCGCCTGTGCCTTGAGATCGTCCAGCTTCTGCAGGGCCGCCTTATGCTCCTCGCTCAGGCCTTCCAGCCGCTCGGACGCTTCCGTTTCCGCCTTGGCACGAATCGCTTCCGCATCCTCCCGGGCCTTCCGGATCGTGTCGTCCTTCACCTGTCTGGCCATCTCCAGAATCTCCCGGAAGCTGTTTTCATCCTCCTCGCTGACGCCCGAAGAACGCGCCGGCGCTTCCGGACGGACCGCCGTCGTCGTCTGCTTCAGCGTCATGATCTCATTTTCCATCCGTTCCATTTCTTCGCAGATATCGTCGAGAAAATTATCCACTTCCTCCTGATTGTATCCCCGGGATGAGATGGAAAACTCCTTGCGGGAAATCAGATCCACCGTGATTCTTTCCATGGGCTTATGCTCCTTTCATCTGAGCGCTCAGTATCCGTATCCGCCGAAGGTACCGTATGCTCCGGCGGCAGCCGGCATGGTACCGGTATAGGGATTGTAGTTGTTTCTTTCTCCGTTCCGCGCCGCATTGAATTCCTCCGCGCGCGGGCTGCTCCTCCGTTCCCTGCGGCCCGGGGCATTCTGCTGAATCTGAGGCGTTTCAGGCGCGCGGGCAAACTGAGGCGGCAGTTCCGCCCGGTTCACCGGCTGCTCCGGCAAAACCCGGACGCTTTCCGGGGCGATCAGCACGAGCCCCGGCCCCTGCAGCGACCGAACACCGCAACCGAGGGTAAAGGCCGCTCCGGCCAGCATATCCTGGCAGCGAACGCTCTCCCCTTCATTGGCGATGGCTTCCATCGTAATGATCAGCGTCTCGCCGTTTTTCATGCATTCGATCGCTTCATAGCAGCTCTTCAGCCCGGTCAGCACAATGATATGCACCGTCTGCCCTGCAAAGGATGAATCCGGGGCAACGCCCGGCATATAGGAAATGTTGTTCGGCTGCCGGTTTTCCCGGGAAGCAAACCATCCCCGTTCCGGCCTGGCGGCAGGCTGAGGCTCCTCCCGGACGACCGGCTGCGCGAAGGACTGCGCTCTTTCCTGCCCGTAGGACATCGGATTCATGCCGGTCCGGGCATAGTTCCGGGAATCAACCATCGCCGGCTGGCCCGGCGCACTCTGTCCGTACGCAGACATGCCGTAGCTGTTTTCCCTGGCATAGGATGGCTGGCCGTAGGACATCTGCTGCTGATAGGCGGTCTGCGCACTGAAGGAGCCGCTGTAATTCACGGGGGGATTCATGCCGGTAAAACCCGTATGCGCATACTGCACAGGCGGATTTCCCTCCCCGGAAGCCATCTGAGCGGAAGCATTCTCCTCCCCGGGCATCCTTTTCTGCAGCGGACGGTAGCAGCTGGTTCCCCCGTCCGGGCGGCGGGATCCGTCCTCCGCTCCGCGGGCGAAGATACCCTTCAGCCTGTTCATCCATTCCGTCAGTGCCATTTCAATCCTCTCCTGTCGTTCCCGTCAGTTTCTGGGTCCAAAGATTGCGCTGCCCACCCGGACCATGGTGGCGCCATGTTTTGCAGCCAGCATGAAATCGCCGGACATGCCCATGCTCAGTTCCTCCATCCGGATTCCACTGATGTCCACCGCCCGAAGGCGATCGAACAGTTCCCTCATATTCCGGAAAAGCCCGTCCAGCAAGTCCCGGTCATCCGTCAGCGGCATCACAGCCATCAGTCCGCGGACATCGAGGCCCTGCAGTCCCGCAATGCTCCGCAAAAACTGTTCCGTCTCATTCAGGGGCACGCCGCCCTTCTGGGTTTCCCCTGCCGGACTGACTTCCACCAGCACGGGAACGCGGATTCCCCTGGCCTCCGCCCGGCTGTGAATCTCCTCGGCGAGCGGAAGGGTGTCCACCGACTGGATCATGCATACGTCCCCGACAATCTGCCGGACTTTGTTGCGCTGCAGGCGGCCGATCAGATGGATCTGAAACTTTCCGGCCAGTCCCGGCAGCTTCTCCCTTATCTCCTGCACCCGGTTCTCGCCGATTTCATTCACTCCGAGCGACTGAAGGGGCAGAATCTCCTCCACGCTGTGCGTCTTGGTGACCGCGATGAGCTTCGGCGCAGGGTACCTGCCCTCCGAAGCCTCCGCCAGCGCGGTCCGGATCCGTCCGATCCGCTCCCTGAGATCGTCCTCCGTCATGCAATCACTCCATCACTCAGAACAGCCTGACTGTCTGCCCCTCATATACCACACCCTGCTGTATCGGCGCGATAAAGGCGACATCCCCCTGCCGGTCCAGCACGTTGACCGGAATAAACCATTCATACCCGTCTTCCACCAGCACAATGCCCGGCATATTGTCCTGCGTGAAAACCGCCCGCGTCGGCACGGTCAGGCTGGATACGCTGTCTCCCAGAATGCCGGTGCAGGTCCGCACATACAGAATCGGCTGCACCTCCGAATCCACGCTCAGGCGGACCAGGAGCTCTCCGCCGGTCCGCGTAAAGCTGATTACCCGGGCCCGAACCGTGGTATCCTTGAAATTCTCCAGCCGGAGGTCATACTCGGCCCCCTCCACCGGATTCCAGCTGCTGTCCCGGATCATCATCAGCACATACCAGTATCCGTCCCGCACGATGCGGTAAATCGTGGTTTTCCCCTTCTGCAGCGCGGAGGTGTCCGGCTTTTGTCCGTTCAGCATGCTGCGAACCTGGGCAGGCGTAAACTGGTCGAAGTTGCTCGCCGTCAGCCCGTATTCATATCCGTCGGAATAGAAGCTGACCACTCCGGTCCCCATGGCCGCAAACGGCTTCGTCCAGCTGCTGATCCGCTGAAGCTGGCTCTGTTCATCGTCATAAAGCCGGGTCATACGCTGATCATTGGAATACTTTTCCTTCAGGTACGCCTGGCGGGACTGAATCGCGTTGTTCAGGAGCTTTTCCTGATTGTTCATATTGCCGCGGGTTCCGCCGATGATCTCCCGAACCTCCCTCGCCCGGGTCATCACGTCGCTTTCCAGCTTCTCGATGCGTGCGTCTGTAGTGATCTCGGACGCCAGAAGCTTGAGCTGATACTCCTTGATCTGATCCCGGTAATCCTGCAGGGTGGTCATCTCCCGCGTGGAAAACCCGGAGGAATAAACGTTGCAGATCGTGGTTCCCATGTAGACCGGCGTGCCTTCCTCGGCAATGTAGTCCACGCTGCTGACGCCCTCCGCATCGAAGGGGATCTCATCCCGAATGATCAGACAGTCTCCCTCATAGCGGGATCCGATGGTTCCGGCGGTAATCCGGGCATAATGCGCCGGCTCCGGCGTCAGGGAAGTGATCAGATACCAAGCTACAAACCCCAGCGTCACCAGGATCAGGACGATCTGGGCAACGCTCATGCGCTTCTTCTCCGGCGGCTGCGGCATCTGCACCGGCTGCGGCGGCATCATGTCATACAAAAGCTTCCCTTCCCCCTTCCCGCAAAGATCAATTAATTATTATATCATACACAGGAAGCTTTGACAAACGATCCGTTCAGGCCAACAGCCAGTCCGCCGGACGGACGACCGCCAGATCCGGATCCCCTTCCTTCACGGTCAGGGTCATCAGCGCCTTGGCTCCGGCGATCCGCTTCTTCTCCGGCACCGTCGTCGCCATGACGAACGCCATCCCGGCAACCTGTACATTGAATTCGCTCATCAAGTCAATCATGCCGCGCGCCGTTCCGCCTCCGCGCAGAAAGTCGTCCACGATCAGCGCGCGCTGATCCCCTTTGACCGCCCGCCTGCTCAGGCTCATCGTTTCGATATTGCCGGAACCGGATACGTAGTTGATATTGACCGCACTGCCCTCATAAGCCTTTGAGGAATGCCGGGCAATCACCAGCGGAACGCCCAGCGCGTTGGCCGTGGAAAAGGCCACCGGTATGCCTTTCGTCTCCATCGTCAGCACAAAATCCGGTTCCTGGCCGTAATACTCCGTTGCGATGATCTCTCCCATCCGGTTGACGATTCCCGGGGTGCTCAGGATGTCGCTGTAATAAAGGAAACCGCCGGGCAGCACCCTCTCGCTTCCGCTCAGCCGGTTGCACAGTTCCGTGATCGTCGCCCTGGCTCTTTCCCGGCTGACCACCGGCCTGTACCGCACGCCGCCGGCCGCGCCGGTCACGGTCTCCACCTCGCCCAGATCAAACTCCGTGCACATCGCGCGCAGCAGGTCCGCATCCTCGCTCATCGTCGACTTGGCAGAACCGAACATATCGCAGAAACTGCTCAGCGTAAAAATCGTATTCGGTGCGCCGGACAGAAGGCGCATCATGGCGCTCATCCGCTCGTTTCTGCGAATCTTATCCATCGTGGTTCAAGCCTCCGTATTTCTTCATCAAAAATATGCAATCGGGGAACGTTCAGACTTCCCCGATTGCACATTTTAGCATAAAAGCCGAATTATGAAAAGATTATTGCCCGATATTGTTCGTCTTTTTTGCGACTTTTAACGATTAAACCGTTTCCTCCAGGAAGGGTTTAATCTCCTCCATCAGCTGATCGCAGTCATCGCTGTAGATCTCCAGCGCAATCGGGCGGCTCAGATCCAGGGAAAAGATCCCCAGGATCGATTTCGCATCCACGACATGACGGCCGGCTCGAAGATCCATCTCAAAAGGATAGCGGGATACAATATTGACAAACTTGTTGACATTTTCCACCAGGCTGAGTCGAATGTTGGCAGTTTTCACGGTAAAGCACCTCCTTATGTCTCCGCTCTTACCGCTTTCCGGTGCTGTCCGGAAAGGATTCCGCCGGTTCTTCCGGCGATGCGCCCTATGATACCGAACCCTGGAATCGATTTCAATGCATACACCGGCAAAATGCAGCCCGTTTCATGCATTTCAGTCCGTCGTCTCCGACGCCACAGGAATCCGCAGCATCAGCGTTCTCTCCTCCGCATCCCACTCGGCCGTGCCCATCAGGGCATTGGCCAGGAAGGAAGCGCTGATGAAATGTCCGTCGTTCCCGAAATCAAAATCCGCCGGTTCAATCCGGATCTCCGTTCCGTCAATCGTTGCGGCGATTCCGGTTTTTTCATTATATATACCCAGCGTGTGACCCTCCGCTTCGAGCACCACCGTACCATCGTCCGTCAGCGCCCATCCCGGCACGCACCGAACCAGATCGTCCAGGCTCACACGGATCCGCCCGTCGTTCTCCTGGAGCCGGGGCTTCATTTCCGCAGGCACCCCGTTCCTCATGCCAATCCAGGAAAGCGGCTCACCGCCCTCGTTGTATGCGATGCTGCCTTCAATTTCCACAAACAGCCCCGCGTCCAGATCCACCTCTTCGATGATTTCCTCCGGCGCTTCGGTCACCGTTTCCGCCGGTTCCGCGGTCGGTTCCTCCGCAGGTGCTTCCGTCGACTCCGCGGTGGGCTCCTCCGTGGGCGCCTCCGTCGGCTCCGCGGTGGGCTCCGCCGTCGGCGCTTCCGTCGGCTCCGCGGTCGGTTCCGCCGTCGGCGCTTCCGTCGGCTCCGCAGTCGGTTCTGCCGTGGGCACTTCCGTCGGCTCCGCGGTCGGTTCCGCCGTCGGCGCTTCCGTCGGCTCCGCGGTCGGTTCTGCCGTGGGCGCTTCCGTCGGCTCCGCGGTCGGCGTCACCGTCGGCTCCGCGGTGGGCGTCGGATAAGGAGCGGCGTCGGGATTCTCGTACAGATAAGTCTGCGTCCGCTTGCCGGCAATCCCGTCCTGTGACAATCCGTTATAGTACTGAAAGCGACGGACGGCATGATATGTCTGCCGGCCATAGGCTCCGTCCACCGCGTCTTCGGGCAGATATCCCAGTTCCACAAGCCGCTGCTGCAGCTTTTTCACATCGCTGCCCCTGGCGCCCATCGCCAGGTTATGGTATGCGCTGTTGGGCGTGATGGTCGGCACCGGTTCCGGTGTAATGGAAGGGGTCGGCGTGATGCCGTTGATGATCTGCATCGTCGGGGCGCTCTGACCGTTCACCTGCTCCACAACCGCGGGGGGCGGCGTTATCTCCGGCTCCGGAATCGCCGCGGGAGCGGCCGTATTCTGCACAGCCAGGCCAAACGCCGCCGTCATATAGATCAGCAGAGCCCTCATGAAATCCATTGCTGCATCACTCCCGCCCGAACATAATCGCTGGAAAATTATATCAAACCCTCGGCTTAATGACAATCCCCGTTTTTTGTGCTATCATGCCCTTGCATGGGGTGAGATCGCTGTATGGAACGACTGGAAGCCAGCATTCTGGGCACCGTTTTTCGGAATGAGGAAAACGGTTATTCCGTCATCTCCGTCCGGGCCGGGCGCAGCGAAGTCACCGTCGTCGGCACCCTTCCGGAGCTCAGTCCGGGAGAGCAGGCTGTCTTCAACGGAGACTGGACGGATCACAGAACATACGGCCGACAGTTCAAATGCATTTCCTTTCAGATTCAGGAGCCGACCACGCTGCTGGGCATCGAACGCTTTCTGAGCAGCGGACTGATCCGCGGCATCCGTGCCTCCACCGCCTCGCTGATCGTACGGCATTTCGGCGAAGAGACGATGACGGTTCTGTCGGAGCACCCGGAGCGGCTGACCGAGATTCCGGGCATCGGGAAAAAGCGCTGCGCCATGATCATCGAAAGCTATCAGGAGCATCAGAACGCCCGGAAGGCCATGATCTTCTTTCAGTCCTACGGGATTTCCGCTTCACTGGCCGCCCGAATCGCCCAGCATTACGGCGACCAGGCCCCCGATATTGTCCGGGAAGACCCATACCGCCTGTGCGACGAAATTGAAGGCGTCGGGTTCAAAACCGCGGACCGGATCGGGCTGAGCCTGGGGATCGCACCGGACAGTCCCAGCCGTATCCGGTGCGCCCTGAAATACGTACTCCGGGAAGCGGCAGCATCCTCCGGACATATTTATCTTCCGGAAGCGGAGCTGTATTCCGCCTCCGCCGCCATGCTTCAGGTCCGGCGGGAGCTGTGCGAAGCCGCACTGACCTCCCTGCTGCTGTCCGGCAGTCTGATCGCGGAGGCGGATGACGCGGAGCCGGATAACCGACGGATTTATCTGCCCGTTTTCTGGCATGCCGAGCAGGAGGTCGCCACGCGGATCCGCGAAATGACTGCGGCTGTCCGCCCGGATCAGTATGCCGGTGCCGCCCGGGCAATTTCCCGGTTTGAGAAGCGCAGGAGGATCGCCTTTTCCGCCAACCAGCGCAAAGCCATCCGCCTTGCACTGGAAAACGGCGTATTCGTCATCACCGGAGGGCCGGGCACCGGCAAGACCACCATCATCAACTGCATTCTGGAGCTGCTCTCCGAAGAGAACACCGTTTTCCTGTGCGCGCCCACCGGCCGGGCCGCCAAGCGCATGACGGAGGCCACCGGTGCCGAAGCGAAAACCATTCACCGGCTGCTGGAATATGACGGCAAATCCGGTCTTTTTTCCCGAAATGCCGAAAGCCCGCTCGAGGCGGACGTCATCATCGCGGATGAGGCCTCCATGATCGACCTGATGCTGATGCGCTCCCTGCTGCGTGCGATTGACCCCGGCAGCCGTCTGATCCTCGTCGGAGACGCGGATCAGCTGCCCAGCGTTGGCGCGGGCAACGTACTGGGGGATATTCTGGCCAGCGGCGCCGTCCCCTGCATATATCTGACGGATATCTACCGCCAGAGCGAGGAGAGCCGGATCGTCACGAACGCGCATCTGATCAACCGGGGCCAGATGCCCCTTCTGAATGAAAAGGGAACGGATTTCTTCTTCGAGCGGAAAAGCAGTCTCCCGGAAGCCGCCGCCACCATCGTTTCCCTGCTGTCCGCCCGCCTGCCTGCCTATCTGAAATATCCAAAGGAAAAGGCGTGCACGCTCGCCGTGCAGAATATTCAGGTGCTTGCGCCCGCCAGAAAGGGAGAATGCGGCGTCAACGCACTGAATACGCTTCTTCAGCAGGCGCTGAATCCCGCCGATTCTTCCCGGCCCCAGATCACCTGGAACGATACCGTTTTCCGGCTCGGGGACAAGGTCATCCAGACCAAAAACGACTACGATCTGAGCTGGCAGCAGGAGACCGGCACGGGATGGAAAACAGGCGCCGGCGTGTTCAACGGAGATGTCGGTTTCATCACCCGGGTGGATTCCGAGGAAAGCGAGATCACCGTTCTGTTTGACGAGGAAAGGGAAGTCACTTACCGCACCAGCGAACTGGAATCTCTGGAGCTGGCATACTGCCTTTCCGTTCATAAATCCCAGGGCAGTGAATTCCCGGTGATCGTCATGCCCGTCACCGGCGGCCCGACCATGCTGCTGACCCGCAATCTGCTCTATACGGCGCTGACCCGTGCCAAAAGCATGGTGGTCCTGGTCGGCAGCGAAGAAGTCATCCGCCGGATGGTGGCCAACAATCATGAGGCACGCCGCTACACCACGCTGGCTGCCCGGCTGAAGAATGCGGGGGACGAGTATGGCCCATGACGCGATGGTTCGCCGCCTGGGGGAGAACGGCGCCGCCATCCGACGGTTCGTGATGGATCTGATCTATCCGGAAGGTGCCGTATGCCGGACCTGCGGACGCATTTCCGGCGGAGACGTGCTCTGTCCGGAATGCGCGGAACGGCTTCAGCGCGATGGCGGTCTCTTTGCCTGGGCACGGGACGATCTGGAACCGGATCTGCCCGCATATTCCCTGCGGCTTCATGACGGGATCGCCCGGCAGCTGATCCTGCGGCTGAAGCATCAGGCCGAAGCATGTGCCGCCCGCCCGCTGGCGGACCTGCTGATTCCGCTGCCGGACGAGCCCGCATTCCCTCCGGATACCGTTGTGACCTGGGTCACCATGCCGGAGTCCCGACGGAGGGAGCGCTTCATCGATCACGGTCGGATTCTTGCCAGTGCCACCGCGGAAAAGCTTTCCCTTTCCTGCAGGCAGCTGATCGTCCGCCGGGAGACCGGGGAGCGGAACCAGGCATCCCTGAACCGCCTGGACCGGGAAAAGAACCTGCAGCACGCCTTTGACCCGGCGGAGCGCATTTCCTTCCCCGTTCTGCTGGTGGATGATGTGCTGACAACCGGCACCACCGCCCGCCGCTGCGCCGATGCGCTGAGGCGGGGCGGGGCGCAGCGGATCACCGTGCTGACCTTTACCCGCGCCAGCCGCTCCGGCCTCTGACCATCCCTCAGATTTTTCCGGTGCAATCCGCATTCTTTCGATTGTAAAAACTTGACTTTTCCCGAGCGACAGCGTACGATGAGCTATGGCAAAATTTGAGAGAAATGGGGCAGTCGATTGATCGTTCTGGGAATTGATCCGGGATATGCGCTGATGGGCTGGGGCGTAGTGGAAGCACAGGGCAGCCGGATGAAACTGATCAACTACGGCTGTATCGAAACCAAGGCGGGCGTTCCCATGCAGAACCGTCTCCGTGCGCTTCAGCTGGGCGTCCGCGATCTGCTTCAGATCTACAAGCCGGACGATGTGGCCTTCGAAGAGCTTTTTTTCGCCCGGAATGTCACAACCGCCCTGATGGTCGGAGCCGCCCGCGGCGCGGCCATTATTGCCGCGGCCGAATACACGGAAAACCTGTATGAGTATACCCCCATGCAGATCAAACAGGCCATCACGGGATACGGCAAGGCGGACAAAAAACAGATTCAGCAGATGGTAAAACTCCTGCTGAAGCTGGACGAAATTCCCAAGCCGGACGATGCCGCGGACGCCATTGCCTGCGCCATTACCCACTGCCAGGCCGGGGTAGCCAAATCCCAGTTTATGATGAAATAACAGCAGGAAGGATTTTGCGGCGATGTATGCCTTTATTGAAGGGGAAGTGTGCGAAAAAACCAGCGGTCAGCTGGTGCTTCTTGCCGCCGGAGTCGGCTGGCAGCTGAGCTGCTCCAACAACACGCTGCAGGCTGCGCCGCCTGTCGGCCAGAAGATGCGATGCTATACATCCCTTTCCGTCCGGGAGGATGCCATGGAACTTTTCGGTTTTGCCACCCGGGAAGAGAAGGAGATGTTCGGCCAGCTCACTTCCGTTTCCGGCATCGGCCCCAAGACCGCACTGGGCGTTCTCGGCGCCATGCCGCTGCGCGACCTGAATCTGGCGATTCTGCTGGGCGATGTCAATGCGCTCTCCCGTGCGCCGGGGATCGGCAAAAAAACGGCTCAGCGGATTGCGCTGGAACTGAAGGACAAAATATCCCAGGCCAGCATCTCCACCCAGGCCGACGCCGGAGATGCTGTCTTCCCCGCCGCTGCCATCCCGGGCGCGGATTATGTTTCCGAAGCCATTGAAGCGCTGGTTGCGCTGGGATATTCCTCCACGGAGGCCCGGAATGCCGTTTCCCAGGTTCACGACCAGACGGACAGGCCGGAGGAGCTGATTCGTCTTGCCCTGCGCGCCATGGCCGGAATGTAAATGGATGAGGTACTGCCTGAATGGATGAAGAAAGACTGATGAACGGATCCTTCCTCGCGGAAGACGGGGCCATGGAGCAATCTCTCCGGCCCCATACGCTGCGGGATTATGTCGGTCAGAAAGCGGTCAAGGACAGCCTGAATATCTATATTCAGGCCGCACTGAGCCGCCACGACGCGCTGGATCATATGCTGCTTTACGGCCCGCCGGGCCTGGGGAAGACGACACTGGCCTGTATCGTTGCATCTGAAATGGGACAGAACATCCGGGTCACGAGCGGCCCCGCCATCGAGCGTCCCGGGGATCTGGCCTCCATTCTCAGCAACCTGAGCAGCGGAGATGTCCTTTTTATCGATGAAATTCACCGGCTTTCCCGCCAGGTGGAAGAAGTGCTGTATCCGGCGATGGAGGACTTTGCCATCGACATCATGATCGGCAAGGGACCGACCGCCCGGAGCATCCGGGTCGATCTGCCGAAGTTTACCCTGGTCGGAGCCACCACGCGCGCCGGGCAGCTGTCCGCTCCGCTGCGCGACCGCTTTGGAATGCTTTTCCGGCTGGAAATGTATTCGCCCGAAGAGCTGGCCAAGATCGTTGAGCGGAGCGCCGGCATTCTCGGCGTCAACGCCGATCCGGACGGCCTTCTGGAAATCGCCCGCCGGAGCCGGGGGACTCCCCGGATCGCCAACCGTATGCTCAAGCGCGTACGGGATTATGCGGAAGTGAGGGCGGGCGGACATATCAGCCGGGAGGTGGCGCGGGAGGCGCTGAACATGCTGGATGTGGACGAACTGGGGCTGGACAAGGTGGACCGGAATATGCTCGGAACGATGATGGACAAGTTTTCCGGCGGTCCGGTCGGTCTGGATACGCTGGCCGCCACCACCGGGGAAGACGCGGTGACCATCGAGGACGTCTACGAGCCCTATCTGATGCAGCTCGGCTTTATCATGCGGACGCCGCGGGGCCGTATCTGCACCCCCGCTGCCTGGGCCCACATGAAGAAAAACATGCCTGCTGCCGCATCCGCACAAATCAGGATGGAGATCTGAGCCGATGATGAAAACTTCCGATTTTGATTATGAGCTTCCGGAGGAGCTGATTGCCCAGACCCCGGTGGAACCCCGGGATCACAGCCGCCTGCTGATCTACCGGCGGAAGAGCCGTTCGATCGAGCACAGGCATTTTTATGACATCATTGATGAGCTGAATCCGGAAGACGCGCTGGTCATCAACGACACCAAGGTCATCCCCGCAAGGCTGCTGGGCGTGAAGGAAGACACGGGCATTCCGGTGGAAGTGCTGCTGCTCCGCCGTCAGAATGCCACGGACTGGGAAGCGCTGGTGCGTCCCGGACGCCGTCTGAAGCCCGGCACCCGGTGCGTTTTCGGCGACGGTCTTCTGCGCTGCGAGATTCTGGGCAACGTGGAGGAGATCGGCGGACGGATCGTCCGCTTCTCCTGTGAAGGCGTTTTCGAAGAAGTGTTGGACAGGCTGGGTGAAATGCCCCTGCCGCCCTATATACACGAGAAGCTCCAGGACAGTTCCCGCTATCAGACCGTGTACGCGAAGCAGGAAGGCTCCGCTGCCGCGCCGACGGCGGGACTGCACTTTACCCCGGAGCTTCTGGACAGAATCCGGGCCAAAGGCGTCACCATCGTCCCCGTGCTTCTGCATGTGGGGCTGGGGACCTTCCGGCCTGTCAAGGAGGAGGATGCGGAAAATCACAAGATGCACAGCGAATTCTGCCAGGTGACGGAGGAGGCGGCGAGCACGCTGAACCGGATCCGGCAGAACGGCGGACGGATCATCTGCGTCGGAACCACTTCCGTCCGGACGCTGGAAACCATGTCGACGCCGGATGGAGTGATCCATGCGGGTTCCGGCGATACGGCCATCTTTATCCGCCCCGGTGTTGCCATCAAGGCGGTTGATGCGCTGATCACCAATTTCCATCTGCCCCAAAGCACCTTGCTGATGCTGGTCAGCACCCTGATGGGCCGTGAGGAAGCCCTTCGCGTTTACCGGGAGGCCGTGGACCGGAAATACCGGTTCTTCTCCTTTGGAGACGCCATGTTCATTGAATAGTCCTAGCACAAGCACCAAGGAGGTCCCAACGTGGAAAGCACCATTATGCATGACAATCCCCTCGGAATGCCCTTCAATTGTTTTCAGTATCATTCTTCAGACAATCCCTTTCCGATTACGGAGCATCAGCACTATTTTGCGGAAATCATCCGGGTCTGCCAGGGAACCTGCAGGATCCTGCGCAACGATGAAACCTTCATCGTTCCCGCCGGCTCCGCGCTGCTGATTCACCCGCTGATGCGTCATTCCATCGATTCCGAAAACGGGGAACCCGTTGTTTACGATACAATCAAACTGGATCTCGAGCAGCTGGGCGAGCTGCCCTCCTATACGCCCGATATCCGCAGCATGCTTCTGGAAGCTGAGCAGAATCATGTCCCCATGATGATTTCCGCGGAGGATCTGCACCGCTATCATATGGATTTCATGATTGAACAGTGCGTGCAGGAATTCAACACCCGCGCCTACGGATACGATCTGACCATCCGGGCCATGCTTTACCTGCTGGTCACGAATCTTGTCCGCCTGTGGATGGAGAAAGGGTTCAAGCCTCAGGGCCAGTCCCTGCAGCTCGATCCGATCTATCGCGTTACCTCCTACATCGAGCACCATATCAGCGAGCCGCTGAAGGTGGAGGATCTGGCGCGCTACTGCGGGATGAGCTATCCCTGGTTTGCCCGGAAATTCCGCCAGATCTACGGCGTTTCCTGCAAGGAATATATTGAGCAGGTCCGAATCCAGCGGGTGGAGCACTATCTGATCTATACCGACTGCGATCTCAACCATATCAGCCGCAACACCGGCTACGCGGACTGCAGCCACCTGGTCCGCGATTTCCGGAAGCTGAACAAAACCACTCCCGGGCAGTATCGCCACTCCCAGCGCAAAATCGCCCAGGCAATTGAGAATTCGAGCATTTCCGGTACATGAGATACGGGAAAGCATAAAGTCCGCATGAATCCCGCCGCTGTTTCGCCAAAATGCTTGACATGAAAAGAAAAAGCGGATAAAATACAATTTGTTCGCAAGTCTTCAAGGGCTTGATGCGGACCATGCAGGTGTAGCTCAATGGCAGAGCTCCAGCTTCCCAAGCTGGCTACGTGGGTTCGATTCCCATCACCTGCTCCACACCGCATCAATGACTCGGGAGCAAATACACATTCGCTTTTGAGCGAGACATTTTAAGGAGGGAATCCCCAATGGCGAAAGGACATTATGAACGGACGAAGCCCCATGTCAACATCGGCACGATCGGCCACGTTGACCATGGCAAGACGACGCTGACCGCCGCGATCACCATGACGCTGTCCCTGAAGGGCGAAGCGCAGGCCATGCGGTATGACGAAATCGACAAGGCG